>PDWI01000067.1_pt1 | contig 127895 bp, 133 predicted proteins | sample 1430891 | NCBI WGS metagenome assembly PDWI01 (sample SAMN01162508, study PRJNA174530) | Oral metagenome, whole genome shotgun sequencing project. | biome: Marine environment; feature: Marine mammal; material: Swab sample of the gingival sulcus; isolation source: swab sample of gingival sulcus...
CGTAATCGCCGCCGTCAACGTCGTCTTGCCGTGGTCAACGTGACCAATCGTGCCGATGTTTACGTGCGGTTTGGAGCGTTCAAACTTTTCCTTAGCCATTGGCCAGTCGCCTCACATTCTGGGGGGTATCTACCCGGTTCCTATCCGCGCGCGACATACGAAATGGCCCGCTAAATTGCAAGCGGCTCTACGCGCCTTTAGGTGAAATTCCCCCGCCAAGGCCGGTTTTTGCCGAAAAACGCGACTTTTACGCGGGCTTTCAGACAAAAGCCCCACCATTTGGCGGGGCTTTCGGGAAGGGCGTTTACCGGCTCGGTTGTGGCTTCAGCGGTTGAATCGGGCGGCCCGGAGAGGTCGTGGCCGGGTCCATCTTGGAAGCATCGCCGAACCATTCCGGGTTCTTCAGCATCCAGTCATGCACCGATTTGGCCAGATTGCGCGACAGGCTTTCCATCTGTTCTTCCGCCGTGCGGGTCAGACCGGAACCCACAAGCACCTCATGCCCCTCTTCAAACACGGTGAACCGCTTCGGCTTTTCGTTGATCGGCTTGCCGCCGTCGCGGTCGTTGAACACATAAACATCGGCCATCAGCACGGATTTCGGCGAGGCGACGATCGGGATACCCGGCTGCGCCAGCGCATAGCCCAGCACGGCAACGGAAATGTGGTAATACTGGTCGCCATCATAGCGCGAGAAGCGGTCGTTCATCGCCTTGCGCAGCGCGGCCTGCCATTCGCCCGGCTTGGCGGTCCGCGAAGCAGGACCAACTTCAGGATTATTTTCCGTCACAATATTATGGCCAAACAGGAAACGCCCCATCGGCGGCGGGGTTTCGTCGAGGTCGTTGACGGTAGCACAAGCGGCGAGCATCCCCGCCAGCGCGGCAATGAGAGAGAAACGAATCAAGCGGTGCATGGCAGCTCCTTTAGGCAACGCAGTTGGGTCTTGGATAGCGCGTTGCAGCGCGTGGCGCAATCAAAGCTATTTTTTCCGCTGGCTGGACTGGGAGAAATCACGCACCGGACCGCCGCAAATCGCCCGCAGCGCCTGCCATTCCGCCGCGCTCAGCGCTGGCTCCGTCAACTTGCCCGCCGCTTCCGCCTCCGCCTGCGCCGCAAGCGACGCCTCGATGCGGGCGGTCATGCTCGGGTGGCTCGCCAGATGGGCCGCAAATCCGTCCAGATCGCCATACTCCGCCCGCAACCGCTCGAAGAAGGTGCCAATGGCAGCAGGCGGCAGACCCGCTTCGCTCAACTTGCCATGTGCATATTCATCGGCACGGGTTTCGGCGGCCTGCGAATAGCTCGCGTCCACCATCTGATTGGCGAGCATCAGCATCACCGTGCCGCCGGCAAAATCACCAAACAACAGGCCCAGAACCCCAAACGATCCCGCATAGCGCAGCGCATCGCGGGTCGGGTCGCGGTAGACCACATGACCGATTTCATGCGCCAGAACGGCGGCAACCTCGTCCGGGTTCTGCGCCGCCTCGATCAACCCGCGAAACAGGACAACCTGCCCGCCCGGAAGCGCAAAGGCATTCTCCAGCTCGTGATCCAGAACGCTGACGCGGACCGGATAGGGCAGGTCCGCTTCAACGTTCAACCGCGCTTCCATTTTCTCCAGCGCGGCCAGCCCTTCAGGCGCAGTGCAAAGCCCGACGGGTTGGTCAAAATCTTCCCCCATGGCGCTGCGAATCTGTTCAAACACGGTCTCGCCCAGCGCCCGCTCGCCCTCGGGCGGTAGCAATCTGGCCAGTTGCGCCGCCATGATCGGCACCAGCACAAAGATGATCAACGCGACAGAAGCCAGCGCCCCGGTGGCCCAGGCAAGGATCTTGCCCTTGTTTTCTACCGGCGGACGACGGCTCAGATTGGGCGCAAAACCCTTGAGATGCTCAATCATCGCCGCGTCGCGCAGCAACAGCCGCTCCTCGCCATGTCCGGCCAGACGCAACACCATCTCCGCCGGGTCCGCATGGTCCGGCAGGGCACGAAGATCGACCAGCGGCCAGTCCAGCGGGCGGCGCCCATAGCCGGTGATGCGCAGCCGGTCGGGCAAAAGCTCAAGCTGAACCCGCGTCAGGATCGCCCGCACCCCGTCGAGAAAATCGCCTTCCGCATAAACCGCCATCAGAACCCTCCCCCGAGCGGCAGCGCATCGGCAAACCCTTCCGCCTCGCTGAAATCATCGCGCTCGCGCTGGTGAATGCGGTCCAGCTTTTCCACCCGCACCAGCCGCGTATTCTCGGCAAAATGCTTCGCCACCGGCAGGGTGAAAAACACTTCGCGCAGGCTGTCGCCAATGAGAAAAATCGCGAAATAGGCCATCAGGCCCAACACGGTCAGCAACCAACTTGGAAGAGCAATAATGGCCTCTAAATTCATCTCACCATTCACAAAAATTTCTGGCGAAATCAACCATCCCATCACGGCAGAAATTGCCGCGAAGAAAAGCCCCAACGCACCTACCAGCAAGTTAATTGCGATGATGCCAACAAGATAAATGCCAATAACCGAAGCGGTGGACGGATTACAGTCAAACCCCATCCCGGCAACGCTCTTCGCCTCCATCATGCGCTTGTAACTGCCAACGCGCCAATGGGCCAAACCAATGGCGGCGAGAATGCCCCCGGCGACAATCCCCCCGACCAGAAAAGGCATAGCCGCCGCCCCCTCATCCGGCGCTTCCAACGCAACCGCCAGCCCCACAAAACTGCCCACCATCATCACCGCGCCAATATACAGCGGCAGCATGGGGCGGATCAGCATGGTCCAGCTTCCCCCCTGATGAAAATGCTCCGTGCCGAACAGGGTGCGGTCGGTCCAGTATTTCTCCAGCCGGAAGCGCTTGAGCGGCCACAGCAGGCCGAGGCTGACAATGGTCAGGGTCCAGTAAAGCATCGCCCGCCAGATATAGCCCATCACCCCCGGCTCCAGCCCGAACCGGATACCGCGCCACCGGCTGCGGGCGAAAACATAGCGCCGCGAACGGTATTGCGCGAAGAAGATGAAGGGGACGAGGCCGAGGAAACTGAGGATATAAGCCGAGGCTTCCCCATCAAGATACGCGAAGGAGAAAAACATCAGGATCAGGTTTACCACGCCGATATAGAAGGCAAGGATGACCACAGCCGTCAGAAAACCCAGAAGCTTCTCCGTCGGTCGCCCGACATATTCCAGCGGCACCCCGCCGGGCCGGATCGCAGACCAGTAATAGCGCCGCAAGCGGGTCTTCATCCAGAAGCGGTAAAGCCCAAGAGTCAGCACCGTCAGCAACCCGGCCTTCAGCGACAGAGCCAGCACCTTGCCCTTGGTTCCGGTGTGAAACGTGTCGAGTTCCTGCATGGATCAATCCGTGAACTTGTTGTCGCGCGGGAAGCCATGCGGCGGCAGCCGGCCAACGGAGGCGCGTTTGCCGATCCAGGGCGACATATCGACCTCGGTGCGCCGCCGGTCGCCGCCTGCGGCCCAGCTCAGCCCTTCCGACAGGGTAAAGGTGGTAATATCAGAAAGCCCACCATCCAGCTCCAACACCCCCTGTTTGCCGCGCGCGGAATTGTATTTCTGCAACCGAACCCCCTTGCCGCGCCCCATTTCCGGCAGATCGGCCAGCGGGAAAACGAGCAACTTGCGGTTCTGGCTGACAACGGCAACATAATCGCCCGAAACCGGCTTGCAGATCACTGCCTTGCCATCGCCGACATTCAGCACCTGCTTGCCGCCCTTGGTCTGCGCCACGAGGTCATCGGCGGCCACGACAAAGCCGTTCCCCTCGCTCGATGCAACGATCATTTTCGCGCCCGTCTGATGCACGAACATATCCACAATGCCGACATCATTGGGCAGATCGACCATCAACCGCACCGGCTCGCCCATGCCCCGCCCGCCGGGCAGGTTGGCAGCCAGCACAGTGTAAAACCGGCCGTTTTCGGCGAAAATCACGATCTTGTCGGTGGTCTCGGCATGGAAAGCAAACCGCGGCCCGTCGCCGTCCTTGAACTTGAACTCGCGACCAAGATCGACATGCCCGGACATGGCGCGGATCCAGCCCATCTGCGAACAGACCACGGTGATCGGTTCGCGCTCGATCATTGCTTCCAGCGGCACGTCGGCGACCTCGCCCGCCTCGGCAAACCCGGTCCGGCGCGCACCGCCCTCATAGTCTTTGCCAAAGATCCGCTTGGCCTCGCGCAACTGGTCGGTGATTTTGCTCCATTGCAACGCCTCGCTGTCGAGCAAATCCTCCAGCCCCGCGCGCTCCTCCATCAACGCATCGCGTTCGCGCACAAGCTCCATTTCCTCCAGACGCCGCAGCGAGCGCAAGCGCATGTTGAGAATGGCATCGGTCTGCACCTCGCTCAACTCCCCGCCGCCGGGCGCAGGAGAAACATAATCCGCCTCCGAGGTCGCGCGGACATGGTCGAGCGACCAATCCTCGCGCATCAGGGCCGCTTTCGGCTCCTCATCGTAGCGGATAATATCAATCACCCGGTCAAGATTGAGAAAGGCAACGATGAACCCTTCCAGCACTTCCAGCCGGTGGTCGATCTTCTCCATCCGGTGCCGGGAACGGCGCTGCAACACGTCGCGGCGGAAATCGAGGAACGCGCGCAAGACCTCCTTGAGCGAACAAACTTTCGGCGTCACCCCGTCAATCAGCACGTTCATATTGAGCGAAAACCGGGTTTCCAGATCGGAATTGCGGAACATGACTCCCATCAGGGTTTCCGGGTCCACATTCTTCGATTTCGGCTCCAGAACAAGGCGAATATCGTCGGCGCTCTCGTCGCGCACATCCCCGAGAATCGGCACTTTCTTGAGCTGTATCAGCTCGGCGATTTTCTCGATCAGCTTCGATTTCTGCACCTGATAGGGAATCTCTGTGACCACGATCTGCCACTGCCCCCGCCCAAGGTCTTCCACTTCCCATTTCGCGCGCAGCCGGATCGACCCACGCCCGGTGCGATACGCCTTGGCGATGACCTCGCGCGGCTCGACAATGACGCCACCAGTCGGGAAATCAGGACCGGGCACATAATTGAGCAGGGTATCGTCGCGCGCATCCGGCGTCTTGATCAGATGCACGCAGGCATCGACCAGTTCGGCGATATTATGCGGCGGAATGTTGGTCGCCATGCCAACCGCAATCCCCGCCGCGCCATTGGCCAACAGATGCGGGAAGGTCGCGGGCAAGACCACCGGCTCTTCCAGACGCCCATCGTAATTCTCGCGAAAATCCACCGCATTTTCGTCGAGACCCTCCAGCATCGCCTCGGCGACGAAGGTCATGCGGGCCTCGGTGTAGCGCGAAGCGGCAGGGTTGTCGCCGTCGATATTGCCGAAATTGCCCTGCCCATCGACCAGCGGATAGCGCACGTTGAAATCCTGCGCCAGACGCGCCATCGCATCATAAATCGCCGCATCGCCGTGGGGGTGGAAATCTCCCATCGTGTCGCCGGAAATCTTGGCAGATTTCAAAAACTTACCACCGGAATTCAGCTTCAGACGGTGCATGGCATAGAGGATGCGTCGATGCACCGGCTTCAACCCGTCGCGCGCATCCGGCAGGGCGCGGTTCATGATGGTCGAAAGCGCATAGGTCAGATAGCGCTCGCCAATGGCGCGGCGCAGCGGCTCGGAAGTCTCGAAGCCGACCGGCTCCCCGGATGTCTCGTCAATCAAATCGGTCATACCGCCTCTTACCCGGACCATTTCAGCGGGGCAAGCCGGGCGGGTTTGAAAGCTCCCCCTTCCCCGATGGCGTTTCACGCTCTAGAATCAAGACAGGAGGAATCATGGGCATCATCCGGTTGATACTGATCACGCTGGTCGCGTTGTTTGTCGTTTTGTGGATATGGGGCGACGATGAAGGCTTGCCGGAAACCCGGCTCGAACGCACGCCCGAGCCGACACCCGTTGCCGAACCGGACGCGCCGCCCGCAACGGAACCGATCACCCTCGCCCCCGCTGCGACAGACCCGGCGCTGGTAGACACCGAAGCTGCGCTGGCCAATGTCGGGGGGGCAGGCGCCGTGCGCGAAAGCGTAACGGACCTGCTTGAAGAAGCCGAAACCGCGCTGGAGGAAACCGAGCCAGCAACGACACCTCCAATAGCGGTCCCGGAGACTGCCGCGCCAACACCTCCCGCGATAACCGGCGGCCCCCGCCCCGAAACACGGCCCGATTCGCAACCAACACCCGCCCCGCAGCCCGCCACCGCGCCGAAATTCCTGACCGTCACCGGCTCACGGGTCAATCTACGCGAAGGACCAGACACCACGCACCCGGTTGTCACTGCCCTGACCTCCGGCACCCGCGTTGAAGACCTTGGCCGCGAGGCAAATGGCTGGCATCAGTTGCGCACATCGGATGGCACCGTCGGCTATATGTCCGGCGACTTCCTGTCCCCCACCAACTAAGGCCCACATGACCCGTTCCATCCTGATCACCGGCTGTTCCTCCGGCATTGGCTACGACGCCGCCCACACCCTCGCCCAGCGGGGATGGCGCGTCTTTGCCACCTGCCGACAGGAAAAAGACTGCGCCCGGCTGCGCGACGAAGGGCTGATCGCGCCCCGGCTGGACCATACCGACCCCGAAAGCATCGCCGCCGCGCTGGCCGAGGCCACGGCAGACGGCCCGCTCGACGCGATTTTCGCCAACGGCGCTTTTGCCATGCCCGGCGCGCTGGAAGACCTACCCACCGGCGGCTTGCGTGAGATTTTCGAGACCAACCTCTTCGGCGTGCATGAGCTGGTGCGCCAGACCCTGCCTCATTTTCGCGCCAATGGCGGCGGGCGCATCGTGCTTTGCTCCTCGGTTCTGGGCTATTTCCCCTACAAATGGCGCGGTGCCTATACCTCCACCAAATTCGCGCTGGAAGGCTATGGCGACGTGTTGCGGTTGGAAATGGCCGATGCGGGCATTCATGTCTCGCTGATCGAGCCCGGCCCCATCACCTCGCGCATCCGCGAAAACGCCATCCCGCATTTCGAGCGCTGGTTTGACTGGCGCGCTTCACCCCGCGCGGCGCAATACGAGGGCGACCTCCTGCCCCGGCTCTATGACGACACCGCGCCGAAAGACCGCTTTGAACTGCCCGCCAGCGCCGTGACCGATGTTTTGATCCACGCCGTCGAATCCCCCCGCCCCCGCGCGCGATACCGGGTGACGCGGCCCGCGAAAATCGGTTATGCTCTGAAACGAGTTCTGACCACACGGGCGCTGGATCGCCTGTTGCGCAAGCTGGATTAACCGGAAACACAGGCGGCACGTTCGCTGCATACAGGAGCAAAAAATGGTAACTCTGAGCCGCATTTACACCCGCACCGGCGACAAAGGGCAAACGGCGCTCGGTAATGGCGAGCGACGGGCGAAACATGACCTGCGGGTCGAGGCCTACGGCACGGTCGACGAGGTGAATGCCTGTGCGGGGCTGGTGCGGCTGCATACGAAAGGCGAGATGGACGCCGCGCTGGCGCGCATTCAAAACGACCTCTTCGACCTCGGTGCGGACCTGTGCCGCCCGGACATGGCCAAGGACGCCGATGCAGAATACCCACCGCTGCGGGTGGTCGATGCACAGGTCGAACGGCTGGAGGCGGAAATCGACGCCATGAATGCGGCGCTCACAACCCTGAAAAGCTTCATCCTGCCCGGCGGAAGTCCGGCGGCGGCAAACCTGCACCTGATGCGCACGGTGAGCCGACGGGCGGAGCGGCTCGCGGTGGCGCTGGCGGAGATCGAAGACATCAATCCCGTCTGCGTGCGCTACCTGAATCGCCTCTCGGACTGGTGCTTCGTCGCCTCGCGCGCCGCAAACGATAACGGCGCAACCGACGTTCTCTGGGTTCCCGGCGCCAACCGATAGGCCCAAACCCTGCGACAAATTCGGCATTTTCAAAAAACGCGGCGTCGAAAACCGGAAATTTGCGCATTTTCTTGCGCAACCCCATTGTTCCACCCGCCCGCAACGGCTTAAACAAATGCCATTCAACGCCCCATGCCTGATGCCGGGGCATTCTATTGGGAGAGACACGCAATGAAGGTACTTGTGCCTGTGAAACGCGTGATCGACTACAACGTGAAAGTGCGCGTCAAAGCGGACGGAAGCGGGGTCGATCTTGCGAATGTGAAGATGTCGATGAACCCATTCGACGAAATCGCCGTCGAAGAGGCCATCCGCTTGAAAGAGGCCGGGAAGGCCGATGAAGTCGTCGTGGTATCCATCGGCGTGAAACAGGCTCAGGAAACCCTGCGCACTGCGCTGGCGATGGGCGCGGACCGGGCGATCCTCGTGGTTGCCGCCGATGACGTGCATGACGACATCGAGCCGCTCGCCGTTGCCAAGATCCTCGCCAAAGTGGTAGAAGAGGAAGCGCCGCAGCTGGTGATCGCTGGCAAACAGGCCATCGACAACGACATGAACGCCACCGGCCAGATGCTCGCCGCCCTGCTGGGCTGGGGTCAGGGCACCTTCGCTTCCGAAGTTGCGCTGGACGGCGATGCGGTCAACGTGACCCGCGAAATCGACGGCGGCCTGCAAACCGTGAAGCTGAAGCTTCCGGCCATCGTGACCGCCGACCTGCGCCTCAACGAGCCGCGTTATGCTTCGCTGCCGAACATCATGAAGGCGAAGAAAAAGCCGCTGGACGAGAAAACCGCCGCAGATTACGGCGTTGACACCGCTCCGCGCCTCGAAATCGTCAAGACCTCGGAGCCGGCAGAACGTCAGGCGGGTATCAAGGTTGCCGACGTGGCGGAGCTTGTTACGAAACTCAAAGAAGCGGGGGCAATCTGATGGCAGTTCTTCTTCTTGCTGAAGTCTCCGGCGGCGAACTGGCCGTCGATGCGACCTCCAAAGCGCTGACCGCCGCCAAGGCGATGGGCGATGTGACCGTGCTGTGCGCCTCCGCCTCCTGCGGCGGTGCAGCCGAAGCGGCGGCCAAGCTCGATGGCGTTGCCAAAGTGCTGTGCGCCGACGATGCGGCTTATGCCAATGGCCTCGCCGAGCCGGTTGCGGACCTCGTGGTTTCGCTGGCGGGCGATTATTCGCACATCGTCGCCCCGGCGACCTCGTTCGCCAAAAACGTCTTACCGCGCGTGGCCGCGCTGCTCGACGTGATGGTGATTTCCGACGTTTCCGCCGTGGTGGATGCCGACACGTTCGAGCGTCCGGTTTACGCCGGTAACGCCGTGCAGACGGTCAAATCCTCCGACGCGACCAAGGTGGTTTCCGTGCGGACCTCTACCTTCGACGCCGCTGGCGAAGGCGGTTCGGCTGCGGTCGAAAGCGTTGCCGCTGCGGGCGATCCGGGGCTTTCCGCCTGGGTCGAGGACAAGGTTGCCGAGAGCGACCGCCCGGAGCTGACCTCCGCTGGCGTCGTGGTTTCCGGTGGTCGCGGCGTGGGTTCGGAAGAGAACTTCGCGCTGATCGAGAAGCTGGCCGACAAGCTCGGTGCAGCGGTTGGCGCTTCCCGCGCCGCTGTCGATTCGGGCTTTGCGCCGAACGACTGGCAGGTGGGTCAGACCGGCAAGGTCGTCGCCCCGGATCTCTACATCGCTGTAGGCATCTCCGGCGCGATCCAGCACCTCGCCGGCATGAAGGACTCGAAGATCATCGTTGCGATCAACAAGGACGAAGAAGCGCCGATCTTCCAGGTCGCCGATTTCGGCCTCGTTGCCGACCTGTTCGACGCGGTTCCGGCCCTGACCGACGCGCTTTAAGCCAAAGCAAAACCATAGAAAGGCCCGCCCCTCCGGCGGGCCTTTTGCTTTACCCGATCAGCTTGTCCAGAACCGGGGTAAGCGCCTGCGCCGCCCGTTCCTGCGCGACGACGCCCAGCGCACCGCTTGCCGCGGGCGCTTCCATCTCGGCAAAGACCAGCCCCTCCTGCCCCACTTCGATTTCCTTGCTGGAAACAACCACTTCCACATAATCACTCACAAAGGGCCGCAGCGCGTTCAGCATGGCACGATCGACAAAAAGCGGGTCATGATCAAAGGTCGGCGCGCCAATCGCATCTTCAGGCGCATGATCCGCCATCCACAGCAACACAACCTTGCTGTCAATCGACGCGATCAACGACTTCATCCGCGCGGTCCACGCCTCTTTCAACTCCTGCTCCACCAGCTCAAACTTATCCTCGGAAACCTCATACAGCGCTTGCAGCAAGTGCCGCGTGAAGTTGAATTCTGTGAAATCCACCTCGCGGTAAATGGTTTGCAGCAAAGAGGAAGCGCGCAGGAAACGGTCGTTGCGACGCGGATGCACCGCATAAAACCGATTGGACATATTCTGCGCGCCGGCGATCTGGATCACCGTCACTTCCGCCGCCGAACACATATCCAGCACCGTTTTGTCGTTAATGAACACATCGACGCCCGCATTGACGTAACCGAGATTAAGCACCGGCATTCCCGCCGCTTCTTCGACCTGCGTCGCAAACGGCGTTTCCACGAACTTGCCGTATGTCTCCGTTCCCCCGATCATCGCCGTATATGGCCCCACGATCCGGCGTTTCGGACCGCGAAACAACAATTTGGACTTCCCATACCGACACGGCAAATAATCAAGGGAACCATCTCCCAGGTTTTCATAGGCCATTCCACCCACTCCTTTAAATTTCACCCTGAGGAGAGATTCGCGCAAAAACCTTTAGATTTCCCTAAAGTCACAATTAAATGTTTTCAGGTAAGGATTTGTTAGTTTTTCGCCGCAAACGAACCCTTGCACCGCCGCTGCGGAACGGTCAAAAATGTTGCAAGGAAAAAGAGGAAATGACATGGCGGTTAAATCGGTTGGCGTGATTGGCGCGGGGCAAATGGGCAACGGGATTGCCCATGTGATGGCGGTGGCGGGCTATGATGTCCGGCTGACGGATATCAGTCAGGATGCGTTGGACAAGGCGCTGGCGACCGTGCGCAAGAACCTCGACCGGCAGGTGACAAAGGAAAAGATCACCGAAGCGCTGCGCGATGAAGCGCTGAGCCGGATCACCACGACCTTGCAGATGGCCGACGTGGGGCAGACCGATCTGGTGATCGAAGCCGCAACGGAACGCGAAAGCATCAAGCAGGCGATTTTCGAGGATTTGCAGCCGCATTTGAAGCCGGAAACCATCCTGACCTCGAACACCTCATCCATCTCGATCACCCGGCTTGCCTCGCGCACCGACCGCCCGGAGCGCTTCATGGGCTTCCATTTCATGAACCCGGTGCCGGTGATGAAACTGGTCGAATTGATCCGCGGCATCGCTACCGACAAAGAGACCTACGACACCTGCCTCGGCGTGGTGGAAAGCCTCGGCAAGACCGCCGCCAGTGCGGAGGATTACCCGGCCTTTATCGTCAACCGCATCCTGATCCCGATGATCAACGAGGCGGCCTATGCGCTGTATGAGGGCGTGGGCAATGTGACGTCGATTGACCAGTCGATGAAGCTTGGCGCGAACCATCCAATGGGGCCGCTGGAACTGGGCGATTTCATCGGGCTGGATACCTGTCTGGCTATTATGAATGTGCTGCATGACGGGCTGGCGGACACCAAATACCGCCCCTGCCCGCTCTTGGTAAAATATGTCGAAGCCGGTTGGGTCGGGCGCAAAGCCGGGCGCGGGTTTTACGATTACCGGGGCGAAACCCCCGTCCCCACGCGTTAACTCTAAGCGACGGCGAGGGCGTCAGATCCCCTCGCCGAACTTATCCGCCACCAGCGCGTCCAGCGCGTCCATCAGTTTTTGCGCTTCCGCCCCGGAAGTCGCGACCTCAATCTCCGTGCCGCAGGACGCGCCGAGCATCAGCAGGCCCATGATGCTGTCGCCCTCCGCCTGCATCCCGTCTTTCGCCACAATCGCGCGGGCGTCATGCGCGTCCGTTACTTCCACAAACCGGGCCGACGCGCGTGCGTGCAAGCCCTTCTGATTCACAATCTTCATCCGGCGGGAAACGCTTTCGCTCATGCAATTCTCCTAACAAGTCCGACCGTCAATGCAGTCAATATATTTGCGCCCGGCGGTCAGCGCGGCCTGCGTGGCCGCCTCAATAGTATCCCCCGCGACCCGGCATTTAGCGAGTTTGACCAGCATCGGCAGGTTGGCACCATACAGGATCTTGCGATCGGCCTTGCTGGCACAGGAAGGCAGCGACAGGTTGGAGGGCGAGCCGCCGAACATATCGACCACAACCACGACCCCATGCCCCGTATCCACCGCATCCGCCGCCGCCGTAATCTCACGCGCCTTGCTCGGCCGGTCGCATTCCGCCGCAATCGGGATGGCGCGCGCCTGCGGCTGCGGGCCGAGAACATGCTCAACCGCCGCCAGATATTCCCCGGCAAGCCCGCCATGCGCTACAATCACAATTCCGATCACGTGGTGCCTTTCCCCGTCTGATCGCGTCTTACAATTCTCGATGCCTAGTTGACACCTGCCAGCCCGCATCCGCAAGGGTCTTTGCCATGATTTCCGCCATTGTAACGGATCGGTGTTTGCCGCCGGTGCAACCAAAGCCAATCGCAAGGTGCGCTTTACCCTCTTCGACATAGGCCGGCAGCAAAAACCGAATCAGGTCGTCCAGCTTGGCTTGAAACGGAGCGAATCGCGGGTCTTCGGCAATATAATCGCGCACTTTGGCGTCCAGCCCGGTCAACGCGCGCAAGTCTTCCTGCCAATGCGGATTGCGCAAAAAGCGGACATCAAAGACCAAATCCACCCCGCACGGCACGCCGCGTTTATACGAAAACGAATGCACGGAAAGGGTCATCCGATCGCCGGTTTTGCGCTCGGTCAGCCCTGCAAGCGCGGCCTTGAGATCATGCGGCGAAAGGTCTGAAGTGTCGATCAACATATCAGCACGGGCGCGCACGGGGGCGAGCAGCTCGGTTTCCGTCTTGATCCCGGCCATCGGCGAAAGGCCCGCTGCGAGCGGATGCCGGCGGCGGGTTTCGGAATAGCGTCGGATCAGGATGTCGGGGCGGCACTCAAGGAAGAGAAGTTCGACGTCGATGTCGTCACGCGCCGACAACTGATCCAGCAATTTCAGGATCGCATCGGCAGAAAACCCACGGGTGCGCACGTCGATGCCGAATGCGAGCGGATGGTTCAGCGCGGGCCCCGTTAGCAGGCGCGGAATCAGGGAAAGCGGCAGGTTGTCGATGGCCTCAAACCCAAAATCCTCCAAGGCCTGCACGGCGGTGGTGCGCCCCGCACCAGATGCGCCGGTAACTAGGAAAACCTTTTGCACTTCAGGAGATGCCATCGGGGTAAAATCCTTTTTGCAGAAATAGTTGCAGCGCCGCCGGGAAATGGGGGCCGGGCGGACGCGCAAATTTGCGAAGCGGCAAACCGAGAATGGTGACTTCCGCCGGCTCCGGCAGGCGATCCGCTTCCTGTTCATTTAAGTCAAACACGCACACGAGTTCGGCCTGCGCGGCAAATGGGACGCTGAGAATACCAAATCCCCGCGCTTCAATAGCGCCGCGCATACGCTCCGGCGCAAGGGCAATAAGTTGCTCACCCCGCCGCTCGACGCGGGTCAGATCGTCGGAAATCAACTCCCCCCCGCGCGAGATCAACTCCAGCGCCAAAGCCGATTTTCCCGCACCCGAGGAGCCGGTGATCAAAACCGCCCGACCGGCTACGGAAACCGACGTGCCGTGCAGGGTTTCCCTTGCTGGGGCACTCACACCGGCAGGCCCACGACGAAACGTGCGCCGAGGGGTTCAGACGTAATGTCCGCATCGGTCGGACGAATATTTTCCGCCCAGATCACGCCACCATGCGCCTCCACGATCTGTTTGGAAATCGCCAGACCAAGACCAGAATTGTTGCCAAACTGGTTCTCCGGGCGCTCGCTGTAGAAGCGATTAAACACCTTGGTCAGCGCCTCTTCCGGAATGCCCGGTCCGGTATCCTCTACCACAACCAGCACCCGATTCTCACGCTGCCGCGCCCAGACCCGGATCGCATCACCGTCTTCGCAGAAGCTGGTTGCATTGGTAATCAGGTTGACAAAAACCTGCGCCAGACGTGCTTCAAGCCCCTGAATAATAATGGGATTTCTGGGCAAATCGGTAATGAAATCGACCCCTTTCGCCCGCGCTTCTTCGCCCAGATATTCTGTCAGATTGCCAAGCATCTTCAGCAGATCGAAGGTTTCTTCCTCTTCCTTCACCAATTCCGCATCAAGGCGCGAGGCGTTGGAAATGTCGGAAACCAGCCGGTCCAGTCGCCGCACATCATGGTCGATCACATCGAGCAGTTTCTCGCGCTGATCGTCGCGTTTGGCAACGCGCATGGTGCCAACAGCGGAGCGCAGGGAGGCCAGCGGGTTCTTGATTTCATGCGCCACATCGGCGGCGAATTGTTCGTTGGCGTCGATCCGGTCATACAGAGCAGCAACCATATTGCGCAGGGATTTCGACAGACGGCCAATTTCATCAGGACGCGCCGAGAGGTCCGGGATGCGCACACGCCCGGCAGCCACCCGATTTTCGCTGCGTTCCCCGCTTAGTTCCGCTGCGGCGGCGAGGTCAGAAATCGGGTTGGCGATGGTTGAGGCCAGCACAAGGCTCAGGGTGATCGACACCAAAATGGCGACCACAAACATTTGCAGGATTTGCTCTCGCCCGGCCCGCACCAATTCACCCACCTCATCGGCGGACGAAACCAGCGCCACAGCGCCCGTCACCGTGCCCGCGTTCACGATCGGCGTGACCGCAATAACTACGTCGCTTTCGCCGGGCGTGTCAGGACGGGAAATGGCGGTTGTGCCCGCATATGCCTGCGCCACCGCTGCACGGGCCAGCGCCTCATGATCGGCGGGTTGCGCGGCTTCACTGCCCGTAAACAACCCGGCGATAGTGTCCCATAAAGAGCTCAGCATATCGGTGATCAGGGTCGATTTTTGCCCCTCGGCCAAGCCAACCACCGGCCCGGCATTGGTTCCGCCTTCCGCCCGTGCCAGCAGCGCCCCGGCGGCATCAAACACCAGAATATCCGCACTTTCACGCGGCGAAAGCCCGACGAGTAGCGCCTGTGCCGTCGCGGGATCTAAAGCCTCGCCGCTCGCCTGCTGCACCTCATATGCCCCCGCCACCATCTCAGCGGCAACAACCATGGCGCGTTCGCGCTGTGCGGCGAAATTTTCGCGAAACGAGGTCAGAAACAACACCCCGGCGACCAGAACGATCAAACCGATCAGGTTGAAAACAATGATTTTCCGTGCCAGCGGCGAGCGATTGATCGAAATCAGCCCACGCCGCGCCCGGCTGTCGCGCAAATCCGCATCCGTCGCCCGCTCCGGCGAGACCCAATCCTCGCCAAGCACCACGCCGGTCCTCGTCGGCTTTATTTGCGTATCGCGCACCATGTTCTCCCGGAGCCGATCTTACTCTTCGTTATACCGATAGCCGATCCCATACAGCGTTTCGATGGCGGAAAACTCATCATCCACCTGCCGCATCTTCTTGCGCAGCCGCTTGATATGGCTGTCGATGGTGCGGTCGTCGACATAAACCTGATCGTCATAGGCCACATCCATCAACTGATCGCGGCTCTTGACGAAACCGGGCCGCTGCGCCAGCGCCTGCAACAACAAAAATTCCGTAACCGTGAGCGACACATCCTTGCCCTTCCACGTCACCGCATGACGCAGGGGATCCATGGTCAACTCGCCGCGCTCCATGATCTTGGCATCTTCGCCCTGCGGCGCGGCCACACCTTCGATCGCGTCCTGACGCCGCAGAAGCGCGCGAATCCGCTCGACCAAAAGACGCTGCGAAAACGGCTTTTTCACATAGTCATCAGCCCCCATACGCAGGCCCAGAACCTCGTCGATCTCGTCATCTTTCGAGGTCAGGAAAATCACCGGCATGTTGGTTTTCTGCCGCACACGCTGCAACAGGTCCATGCCGTCCATGCGCGGCATCTTGATGTCAAACACCGCCATATCCGGCAAACGCTTGTTGAAGGCGTCCAGCGCCGATTGTCCGTCGTTATAGGTCTCGACCTCAAACCCCTCTGCCTCAAGGGTCATCGAAACCGATGTCAGGATGTTCCTGTCATCATCCACCAATGCAATTCTGGACATTGTGGTATCCTTATTCTGCTCGTTATGTCGATTTTTCCCATCATAGAATCTGAAATGGCCTTCAGAATCAATACGAATCAGCGAATCGACACCAATCTGAGTCCATTCAGCACCATAATTTCCTAATTTTTTGCTAAAGCGTTTATAGTTTCTCGGAAATAAACGTATCGTTTTTCGCGTTCGACCGTTCGGGAGAGGCAGCGAACAAGCGATTCAAGGCAAACTATAAACGCCCCAAGATTTCCGATCCGAAACCGGCGAACACGAAAGTTAGCGCAAACACCGGCGTGCTAGCGTTAACGCCCCGATTGCCCCTGTTTCTTTCCAAAACTGCCATGATATAGCGGACTCACACCGGCCAGATGGGGTCGGTTTTGCTGGCGCACTTCGCGCCGCCCAACAGAAAGCCGGGATGCCGGCGCAGGAGTAAGCAGATGAATACTGGACGGGTAAACCCCAAAAGCCGCCTGGAAGACCAAGGGATCACAGGGCTTGGGAACGTCTATTATAACCTGATCGAACCAGCGCTGATCGAAGAGGCGGTCAAGCGTGGCGAAGGGCATCTGGGCCTTGGCGGCACGATTCTGGTCGAAACCGGGAAATTCACCGGCCGTTCGCCCGAGGACAAACATGTCGTGCGCACCGCGACGACGGAAGACACGATCTGGTGGGAGAATAACGGGTCGATGAGCCCGGAAGGGTTTGACGCGCTCTATGAAGACATGCTGGCCCATATGCAGGGCAAGGATTACTTCGTGCAGGATCTCTACGGCGGCGCCGACCCGGCTTACCGGCTTGACGTGCGCGTCGTGACCGAGCTGGCCTGGCATTCGCAGTTCATCCGCACCATGCTACGCCGCCCGGAGCGCGAGGAGCTGGACACGTTCGTGCCGGAATACACCGTCATCAACTGCCCGACCTTCCAGGCCGATCCCAAGCGGCACGACTGCCGTTCCGAGACCGTGATTGCGCTCAACTTCGACCGCAAGATGGTGCTGATCGGCGGCACGGAATATGCGGGCGAAAACAAGAAATCGGTGTTCACCCTGCTGAACTACCTGCTGCCCGAGAAAAACGTGATGCCGATGCACTGCTCGGCCAACCACGCCACCGACAACCCGGTCGACACGGCGATCTTCTTCGGCCTGTCCGGCACCGGCAAGACAACCCTCTCCGCCGACCCGGACCGCACCCTGATCGGCGACGATGAACACGGCTGGTCCGACGGTGGCACCTTCAACTTCGAAGGCGGCTGCTACGCCAAGACCATCAATCTGAGCGAAGAAGCCGAGCCGGAGATTTACGCCACCACGACCATGTTCGGCACCGTGATCGAAAACATGGTCTATGATGAAGAAACGCTGGAACTGGACTTCGCCGATGACAGCCTGACGGCCAACATGCGGTGCGCTTACCCGCTGCATTACATCGCCAACGCTTCGGAAACGGCCATTGGCGGACACCCGAAGAACATCATCATGCTGACCTGTGACGCCTTCGGTGTTCTGCCGCCGATCGCGCGGCTGACCCCGGCGCAGGCCATGTATCACTTCCTCGCGGGCTTCACCTCGAAAGTGGCGGGCACCGAGCGCGGCGTGACCGAGCCGGAACCGACCTTCTCGACCTGCTTCGGCGCCCCCTTCATGCCGCGCCGCCCGGAGGCTTACGGCAACCTGCTGCGCGAAAAGATCGCGGCGCATGGCGCGACCTGCTGGCTGGTCAATACCGGCTGGACCGGCGGCGCCTATGGCACCGGCTCGCGGATGCCAATTCGCGCCACCCGCGCCCTGCTGACCGCCGCACTGGACGGATCGCTTTCCAACGCCGAATTCCGCAAGGACGAGAATTTCGGCTTCGATGTGCCGGTCAGTATGCGCGGCGTGGCGGAAGTGCTGCTCGACCCGCGCCGGACCTGGTGCGATCAGGATGCCTATGACGAACAAGCGAAAAAGCTGGTCGCCATGTTCGCCAAGAACTTCGAGCAATATGTGCCCTTCATCGACGATGACGTGAAGGCCGTGATGCTAGGCTAAACCTCGCTTCATATTCCTCAAACGCCCCGCCCTTCGGTGGGGCGTTTTTATTTGGGCGCGACATTTTAGAACCGGGCAGGCATTCTTGACGAATTTATATTGCGCTGCACCTGCAAAATGCCTAAGCAGATTCACGGGAAAATCCCGGCATAAAAGCCGGATGATCAGACGAGGTAAGTGATGACCCAGCCCATTCTCGACAACCTGCTTTCTCTCACCGAAGGCGCTCTGCCGCCGCTTGAGGAAGTGCTCGCCACCGCCACCGCCAAGGTCCGCGCCGCCGTCAGCGAGGGGGACCGGATTTCCGGCGCCAAGCTGGAGGAAGAACAGGCCGCCGCGCACGCGCTGTCCTGGTTCGCGACCTATGTCGAGGCGCTGCGGCAAATGCACCGCTGGGCGACCCGGCTTGAGGGCGAAGGCCGGCTGGGCGAGATGGAAAAGCTGATCCTGCAAATCGCTTTCGGCGAATATCTGGCGCAGATCCACGGCGGCGTGCCGATGAGTCAGGGCGAAATTGCCCGCACCAGCGATATGTTCCTCGACCCCGAGGATCTTGCCGTGCTGGTCAACCGCGAGATTCAGACCCTGATGGCCGGCGGCAACAGCAAAATCGCCCGCGCCCGCCTCGTCGCCCTGATGCGCGACAATGCGGGGCATGCGACGTTCGGCGCAACCGGGCTGGACGAAGAGCTGGAAATGATCCGCGAACAGTTTCGCCGCTACGCCGACGAGCGCGTCACACCCAACGCGCATGAATGGCACCTGAAGGATGAATATATCCCGATGGAGGTTCTGGAAGAGCTGGCGGAAATGGGCGTGTTCGGCCTGACCATCCCGGAGGAATATGGCGGGCTGGGCCTGTCGAAAGCCTCGATGGTCGTGGTGTCGGAAGAATTGTCACGCGGCTACATCGGCGTTGGCTCGCTGGGCACTCGCTCCGAGATCGCCGCCGAGTTGATCCTCGCCGGAGGCACCGACGAACAAAAGGCCGAATGGCTGCCGAAAATCTCCTCCGCCGAAGTGCTGCCGACCGCCGTGTTCACCGAGCCAAACACCGGCTCTGATTTGGGCTCCCTGCGCACCCGCGCGGTGAAGGAAGGCGACGATTATGTCGTCACGGGCAACAAGACGTGGATCACCCACGCCGCCCGCGCCAACGTCATGACCCTGCTGGCGCGCACCGACCCGGACACCAAGGACCACCGCGGCCTGTCGATGTTCATCGCCGAGAAACAGGCGGGCACCGCCGAGGACGATTTCCCGACCGAAGGCATGACTGGTGGCGAAATCGAAGTGCTGGGTTACCGGGGCATGAAAGAATTCGAGCTGGGCTTTGACGGCTTCCACGTTCCGGCGAAAAACCTGCTGGGCGGGGTGGAAAATCAGGGCTTCAAACAGCTGATGAAAACCTTTGAAGCCGCCCGCATCCAGACCGCCGCTCGCGCCATCGGCGTGGCACAAAACGCGCTGGAAGTCGGGATGCAATACGGCGAGGAACGCAAGCAATTCGGAAAGGCACTGATCGAGTTTCCGCGCGTGTCGGACAAGCTGGCGATGATAGCGGTCGAAATCATGGTCGCGCGTCAATTGACCTACTTCGCCGCCTGGGAAAAGGACCACGACCAGCGCTGCGATCTCGAAGCCGGCATGGCCAAATTGCTCGGCGCTCGCGTCGCCTGGGCCGCCGCGGATAACGGCTTGCAGATCCACGGCGGCAACGGCTTCGCGCTGGAATACCAGATCAGCCGCATTCTCTGCGACGCCCGTATCCTCAACATCTTCGAGGGCGCCGCAGAAATTCAGGCGCAGGTCATCGCGCGGCGTTTGCTCGGATAAAGCCCCAGAGGTTCAGGCCCACGACGGCAAGGAAGAAAATCCAGTGGGGCATGGGCGTAAAGATATTGCCCATCAACGTCGCGCCGTAAAACAGAAACAGGGCCGCAACGGCTATATTCACCGCGCTTATCGTCAGCATGAGCGCGGTGTTTTCCTTGCGCGCATGGACAAAGAGCGCGGCGGCAAAAATCGCCAGAAGCGCAGAGATGGCATGCCAGATCACCGAAGAAATGGCGATCAGGGGGAGAGACAGGTCCGAGGCCTGTATCGGATCAAGAACTTTTGGCGTGCCCATAAAGAGATGGACGAAAAATAGAAGCGTCATCAGGGCGGCGGCGGCGAGGTTTGGCAGGTTCATTGGTAGTCCCTTGTGATTCCATACGCTTGCGTATGTTGCGGTTAATTCCTATGCTGTCAATACCCAAACGTCTGCACGCATAGGGGGCGAGATGGCTGAAACAAAGAAGGCGCGGTTGAGCAGGGAGGATTGGCTTTATGCCGGGTTTCGGGCGCTGGTGGAAAGCGGGCCGGAGGGGCTGAAAGCGGAGCGGATTGCCCGCGCGCTTGGCACGACCAAGGGCAGTTTTTACTGGCATTTCAAGGACGTGCCCGATTTCAAGGCGCAGATGCTCGACCTCTGGCAAACGCGCGCTTTCGAGGACATCGTGGCGACGGTCGAACAGATTGATAACCCGACGCAGCGCCTCTACGCGCTCGCGGAAAACGTCACAAACCCTACGGAGGCGGATGTGCTGAATTATGGCGGCCACGCCGCCGAACCCGCCATTCGCGCATGGGCGCGCAGCGATGCCGGCGCGGCCCGAGCCGTGGCAGAAATCGACGCCCGGCGGCTGGGCTTTTTGCAAAAAACCCTGAGCGAAATCGGCATCCAAAACCCGGAATTTGCCCGCGTGATCTACGGCGCCCATATCGGCATGTCGACGCTATCCGCCGGCGATGGAATCAACAACCACTCCGCCATGTCGAGCCTGCTCGCGGCGGTTGTATCAATAGGTGAAGCATGAAAAAAGCACTCTGGCTGGCTCCGCTGGCACTCCTCGCCGCATGTAAGGAGGCGCCCGTGATGGAAATTATCAACCCGGACCGTGTCTGGCATTTGCAGGAAATCGACGGCGCGCCGTTTGGCGACACCGCCACCATCGCTTTCCCCAAGGAAGGTGAGGCTTACGGCAAAGCGCCCTGCAACCAGTGGTTCACCACGCTTGAAGCCCCCCTGCCCGCCTTCAAACCCGGCCCCATCGGCGCGACGATGATGGCCTGCGAAAACCTCGATCAGGAACGCGTTTTCTTCAACGCCTTGGAGCGCGCAACCAAGGTTGAGGTCACGGCAGAAGCGTTGCAGCTTCTGGACGACAGTGGCGTGATCATGGTGTTCACGCCCGAGTAAGCAGGTCGATCAGACGGGCGCGCGCCTCTGGCAGCGGCTTGTTGCCCAGCGAATGGGCGAGGCCGTGGCGCAGGAAATGCCCCGTTGTGGTCAGCCCCGCCGCGAGGCCCGGCAGACCGGGGCGGCGCACGCCAAAGAGTTCCGGCGGCAGCGGCAGCAGCCGCTCCGCCCACTCCCCCGCCCCAGCGACACTGACCGCGCGCCCGGTTTTGGGCGAGACATAGGCCAGCCCCTCGGTCACGCCGCTGACCGCGCATTGGCTCAGGTCGAGGCCGAAACCCAACTCCTCCAGCAACGCGCGCTCCCATTGCAAATAGGCCAGCGGCCAGTCCGGGTCTTCCCCCAGCATGTCGAGCAGCGCGACGGTCTGGCCATATAACACCGGATGCGCCTCGCGTTCCGGCAGGGCGAAGCGCAGTAACGCAGCCACCGCGCCGAGCGCCGCCAGCGTCTTTCGCTCGCCCATCACCTGCGCCGCGCGGGAGCGGATCGGCTCGACCGCAAAGCTGCCCAGATGCTCCTGCAACCGCGCGCGCCAGGTCAGCGAAACCTGATTTCCCGGCTGCAAGAATGCGGCGAATTTACGCGACACGCCCCCGCGCACAACCCCCGCATGACGGCCATGCTCTCGGGTGAAAACCTCAATGATTACAGAGGTTTCGCCATGTTTTCGCGCGGAAAGCAACGCGCCCTCGCCGGTCCATTCCATGCTTTCAGGCGTCAAGCCCCTCCTGATCCAGCAGATGCCGCCCCCTCGGGTCCTCAACTTCAACCACCCAAAGGTCGCCATCAAAGCCGCGCTGCCGGGCAACAGAAGCATCGACCTCGCGTTCCTCCCCTTCGGTCAGAACCTCCCAGCGACGCGTATCGGTCAGCAAGTCATAGCTGCGCTGATACAGCACCGCCTGCCCGTCCATCGTCGCCAATTTCACCAGCACCGCCCCGGCGGTCTCATCACCGCGCGCCGCGATATAGGCCGCGATGCCCTCAAGTTGCAGCCGCTTGAGATAGGCCGAAACCCAGATCCCCGTGGCCAGACGGCTCACGAATTGCCGTCCTTGAAATCAAGGCCCATTTCCGAATAGCGCTCCGCTTCGTCCAGCCAGTTGGGCCGCACCTTGACCTGCAAAAACAGATGCACCTTGCGGCCAAGAAACTCTTCCAGCTCGGCGCGCGCAGATTGGCTCACCGCCTTGATGGTCTCGCCGCGTTTGCCCAGAATAATGCCCTTGTGCCCGTCACGCGCGACGTAAATCAGCTGATCCACCTTCGCCGACCCGTCCTTGCGCTCCTCCCAGTTTTCGGTCTCGACCGTAAGCTGGTAGGGCAATTCCTGATGCAGACGCAGGGTCAGCTTTTCGCGCGTCATCTCGGCGGCAATCATGCGCAGTGGCAGGTCAGCGATCTGATCCTCGGGGTAGAGCCACGGCCCCTCCGGCATCCGCTCCGCCAGCCAACGCCGCAGATCATCAACCCCATGCCCCTTTTCCGCCGAGATCATGAAGGTTTCCTCGAACGCAAACAGCGCGTTCATTTTCTCGGTCAGGGCCAGCAGCGCCTCGCTCTTCACCCGGTCAATCTTGTTGATCGCCAGCACAACATGACGCGCGCCAAGATTATCCAGCTCCGCCACGATGCGCTCAACCCCGGCGGTCACGCCGCGATGCGCCTCGATCAGCAGCACGACCACATCCGCATCCGCCGCCCCGCCCCACGCCGCCGCGACCATCGCACGGTCGAGCCGCCGACGCGGTTGAAACAGGCCGGGCGTGTCGACGAACACGATCTGACTGTCACCCTCCAGCGCCACGCCGCGAATGCGCGCCCGCGTGGTCTGCACCTTATGCGTCACGATCGAAACCTTCGCCCCCACCATGCGGTTGGTCAGGGTCGATTTGCCCGCATTTGGCTCGCCGATCAGGGCAACGAATCCCGCGCGTGTGGTCATGTTTCCTCCAGTGCCGGGCGCCGTTTGCCCGGCGTGTTAACTCTCGAGTTGCGCCAGAAGCTGCGCTGCGGCCTTTTGCTGCGCGGCGCGTTTGGATGCGGCTTTGGCCTGCGCCGAGCGCCCATCCTTGAGGCGCACCTCAATGGTAAATACCGGCGCATGGTCGGGACCGGACCGCTCGATTTCAACATATTCCGGCGGGGGCATCCGCCGCGCCTGCGACCATTCCTGCAAGGTGGTCTTGGCATCGCGCGCATCCAGCTCCACGCTGTCAATCCGCCCGCCCCAAAGCCGCAAAATCACCTCGCGCGCCGCGTCCAGCCCCGTATCGAGATAAATGGCCGCAATCACCGCCTCCATCGCATCGCCCAACAAGGCCTGCTTGCGCCGCCCGCCGGACATGATCTCCGACCGGCCCAGCTTCAGCACCGCGCCAAGGTCGATCTCACGCGCCACATCGGCGCAGGTTTCCTTGCGCACAAGGGCGTTGAATCGCGGCGCCAACTGCCCCTCGCTCGCCGTCTTGTCCGCGCCAAGCACCGCATCCGCCATCACCAGCCCCAACACCCGGTCACCCAGAAACTCAAACCGCTGGTTGTCCGGGCGCGAGGCCGACGACACCGACCCATGCGTCAGCGCCCGGATCAGAAATTCAGGCTGGTGAAACCGATAGCCCAGCCGATCGGAAAAGGCCTGAATGTCGGCAGAAAGCTTCACTGCACCGCCTTGAAGAAACGATCGGGACGCCAGGTCCAGAAGAAAAACAGCGAGCGTCCGGCGGAAGAAAACATCACCCGATCGATCCGGCCCAGCAGATATTCCGCCGGCACAAACCCAACCCCGTCCGCGCGCGGGCTCACCCGGCTGTCGGTCGAATTATCGCGGTTGTCGCCCATGAAGAAATACTGCCCCTCCGGCACGGTAAACACGTCCGTATTGTCCAGCGTATTATCCCCGGGCCGCCCATTCCAGGTATTCAACACCGCATGTTGCCGCCCACCGGGCAGGGTCTCGATGTAACGCTCCTTGATACAATCCGCCCCGTGCCCGACCACGCCGTTGGAGCAAATCGGCTTGGTGCGGAAACTCCCCTGCTCCTCGAAGGTTTCAACGAACATCCCGGCCGGGGTCTGCGGCGCGGCCTCGCCGTTGATGTAAAGGATGCCTTCCTTGACCTGAATCCGGTCACCGGGCAAGCCGATCAGGCGCTTGGTGTAATCGGTGTTCAGGGTCGGATGGCGGAACACGACCACATCGCCGCGCTCCGGTTCCGAAGCCAGAATGCGCCCGGAAATCGGGCACGCGGCGAAGGGGCAGGAATACTTCGAATAGCCATAGGCCATCTTGTTAACGAACACGAAATCACCGATCAGCATCGTGTCTTTCATCGAGCCGGTCGGGATCCAGAAGGGCTGAAAGAACAAGGTGCGGAAAACCCCGGCAATCAGCAAGGCCCAAAAGACCGTCTTCACCGTTTCGATTATTACATTGTCTTTCTTTTCCATCGGCCCTGCCTCTTTGTTTCCCTTGGCGATATGAGCGCCGCGCCCGGTTCTGTCAAGCGATGGGGCGCGCTTCGATGACGACAAAAGCCTGCGCCCAGGGCGTGTCGTCGGTCAGTGTGACATGAATGACCGCCTCATGCCCCGGTGGCGTCATCTTCGCCAACCGCTCTTCGGCCCAACCGCTGAGCGTCATCACGGGCTGCCCACTGCGCAAATTACTCACCGCCATGTCGCGCCAGGAAATCCCCATCGCCAGCCCGGTGCCCAGCGCCTTTGAACAGGCTTCCTTCGCCGCCCAGCGCTTGGCCAGCGTCCCCGCCTCATCCTTGCGCCGGGCCGCTTTTTGCAACTCGGCCTCAGAAAAAACACGCTGGCGAAAACGGTCGCCGAAACGGTCGAGAACGCCCTGAATGCGCTCGATATTGGCCAGATCGGTGCCGATGCCGAGGATCACGCCCGCGCCTCATCCATCCGACGACGCATCTCGGCGACGGATTGCGGCAGGCCAACAAACAACGCCTCGCCCATCAGGAAATGCCCGATATTCAGTTCCGCCACTTGCGGGATCGCCGCGATGGGGGCGACGGTTTCATAGGTCAACCCGTGGCCCATATGCACCTCCAGCCCAAGCTCCGCCGCCAGCGCCGCGCCCTCGCGCAACCGCTGCAACTCCGCATCCCGCGCGGCAAAATCGCCCTCGTAATGAAAGTCGCAATACGCACCCGTATGCAGCTCCACCACCGGCGCGCCGATACGGGCCGCTGCGCGGATTTGTGCCGCCTCATGGCCGATAAACAGCGACACCCGCGAACCGGCGGCACGCAGCGGCGCGATAAACTCCGCCAGCCGCGCCTCCTGCGCTGCGACTTCCAGCCCGCCTTCCGTCGTCACCTCTTCGCGCTTTTCCGGCACGATGCAGACCGCATGCGGCTGGTGCTTGAGTGCAATGGCCTGCATCTCATCCGTCGCGGCCATCTCGAAATTCAGTGGAATGGTCAGCCCCGCCATCAACCCCTCAATATCGGCATCGCGAATGTGGCGGCGGTCTTCGCGCAGATGCGCCGTGATACCATCCGCCCCCGCTTCCTGCGCCAACAGCCCGGCGCGCACCGGGTCCGGATAGGCCGAACCGCGCGCGTTTCGCACGGTAGCCACATGGTCGATATTCACCCCAAGACGCTGTTTTTCCATCTATTCCTCCTCTCGCCGTGCCGCTTCTGCCCGCTCGCGCATCCGCGCCTCATAGCGCTTCTTGAACCGCTTGATGCGCTGCTTCTGATACATGGTCAGCACCGGCAGGGACGCATAATAGGCAATCGCCGCCGTCACCACGCCGGGGAACAACCCGCCCACCGTATAGGGCACCATCACCCGCCACCAGAACTGAACGATCCCGCGCCAATCGGCAACCTCATCGGTAAACATCGCCATGATGTTATGCCCAATCGCGCGGATCGCGTCCCAAAATGCCTGCGCCACTTGCGGCAGATGCATATTGACCGGCTGATCCAGCATCCGCGACCCGAGGGAAATGGAAATCTCCGCGATGATCGGGAAGGTGATCGGGTTGCCGAAAAACGTGGCCAGAAGTGCGGCGACGACATTGCCGCGCAGGGCCAGCGCCAGGATCGTCGCCGTGAGGAAATGCAGCCCGAAAAACGGGGTGAAACACACGAAGACCCCGATGGCGATGCCCCGGCTGATCCGATGCGCGGGGTCCGGCAGGCGGCGAATGCGGTGCAGCACATATTGCGCCGCGCGATACCAGCCGCCGCGCGGGTAAAAGAATTCCAGAATCGTGCGGGAATAACTGCGTGGCTTTCGCTTGAACACCTTGGCTTGCCTTCGCTACGGTTTTCGCCGGAGATCGCGATGTCGCTTCACTTCCGCCACATCACGCTCCGCTTCCAAAACTAACATCACCTCCGAGAGGTGCTTACGGTCCCTCAATTCCACGTCAATGACCAGCCGGAAAAAATCCGGCTTGCGGTCTTCAAAGCGCATGTCGGAGATATTGGCATTCTGCTCGCCGATCAACGTGCAAAGCCGGCCCAGAACCCCCGCATCGTTGGAAATGGTCACATCCAGACTGACCGTGTGTTCGGCGGCATGTTCGCCGGAATGCCAATGCACATCGACCCAGCGATCGCTTTCCTCCGCCAGTTCTTCCAGCACTTCACAGTAAATTGCATGCACAACGATCCCACGGCCCGGATATTTGATGCCAACAATGCGTTCGCCCGGAAGCGGTTGACAACATTGAGCAATTTCATGGCTCTGACCCGGTTCAAGACCGATTACCGCGTCTTCCGGGTCGATGGTGCCGTTCTCCGTCGCCTCCGGATACACCGCTGCGATCACATCGCGCACCGCCAATTCCGACGACCCGATGCGCGCCAGCAATTCCTCTTTGTCCGGCAGGCCAAGCTGACGCGCGGCGGTTTCCAGCACCTTGTCGGTCAACTCCCGTCCCACATGCTCAAAGCCAATCCGCGCCAACGTCCGCCCCGAGGAAATGAACTTGTTGCGATTACGGATGCGCAGACGGCGACGAATCGCGCTTTTGGCCCGGCCCGTGGCGACAATATCGACCCAAACCGCCTCCGGTTCGCCGCCCTCCGCCGTGATGATCTCGACCGCCTGCCCGTTGCGCAAACGACTCCACAGCGGCACCCGGCTGCCGTTTACCTTGGCGCCGGTGCAGTTATCGCCAATATCCGTGTGAACCGCATAGGCAAAATCCAGAGGCGTCGCCCCGCGTGGCAGTTTCACCACCTCGCCCTTCGGCGTGAAGCAGAACACCTTGTCGGCGTACATTTCCAGCTTCACATGCTCGAGAAAATCCGTGTGGTCGTCGGCGTTTTCCAGCCGCTCCGAAAGACGCGCAACCCATTTGGCCGGATCGACCGCGAAGGGGTTGGAAACCCGCACCCCGTCACGATAGGACCAATGCGCCGCAACCCCAACTTCCGCCACCTGATGCATCTGCATGGTGCGGATTTGCACCTCGATGCGCCGCCCCTTATGACCGGAAACGGTGGTGTGGATCGAACGGTAGCCGTTGGTTTTGGGCTGGGAAATGTAATCCTTGAACCGCCCCGGGACCATCTCCCATTTACCATGAATCAGGCCCAGCGCGCGGTAACAATCCTCCCGCGTCCGCGTAATGACCCGAAAGCCGAAAACATCGGAAACCATTGAAAAGGTTAGCTTTTTCGCCTCCATCTTGCGCCAGATGGAATAGGGGCGCTTGGCGCGGCCATAGACCTGCGCCTCGATGCCCTCCGCCGCAAGCATGTCGGTAATTTCCTGCTGGATCTCCTCGATCAGCGCATCCGTGCCCGTAAGCTTGGAGACATAGCGGCGCATGATCGACGCACGCGCCTCCGGGTTCAGCGTTTTGAACGCGAGGTCTTCCAACTCCTCGCGCATGCCCTGCATCCCCATCCGCCCGGCCAGCGGCGCGTAGATATCCATGGTTTCACGCGCTTTTTGCACCTGCTTTTCCCGCCGCATGGCGTCGATGGTGCGCATATTGTGCAAACGGTCAGCGAATTTCACCAGAATGACCCGGATGTCCTTCGACATGGCCATGAACAGCTTGCGAAAATTCTCCGCCTGTTTGGTTTCCGACGACGACAACTCGATCTTGGTCAGATTGGTGACGCCATCGACCAGTTCAGCAATTTCCGGGCTAAATTCCTCGGCGATGTCCTGATAGCTCGATTCGGTGTCTTCAATCGTGTCGTGCAGCAAGCCGGTGATAATCGTCGCATCGTCCAGATTCTGCTCCGCCAGAATACCCGCCACCGCAATCGGATGGGTGAAATACGGCTCGCCGGACTTGCGCCACTGATCGCGGTGCATGTCGCGCGCATACCAAAACGCCTTCTCGATCAGAGCAGCATCGGTTTTCGGGTTATAGGAACGGACCTTCGCCAGAAGATTGGCGCAATCGGTCTCGAATTCCCATTCTTTCGACAATGAGGGGCTCCTCAGCCCTGGCTGTTGGCTTCCAGCAATGCCCGCAGCAGGTCTTCATCCGGCATATCGTCTTCCGCCGGTTTATCAGCGGCTTCCGCCCCCATGAGCATCGCCATATCGTCCTCTTCCGGGCGATCGACTTCGTTCTGGGTCTGGTGGCTCTCGATCATGCGCTCGCGCAGATCGGCAACCGACTGCCGCTCCTCGGCGATTTCGCGCAGGGCCACGACCGGGTTCTTGTCGTTGTCCCGATCCACCGTAATCTCGGCGCCCGCAGAAATCTCACGCGCACGATGCGACGCGAGCATCACCAGCTCGAAACGGTTCGGAACCTTGTCAACGCAATCTTCGACGGTAACGCGGGCCATAGCTATGCTCCAGAAATTCGGAATTGAACCGCTTGTTTACGGGGCAAATTCCGCTTTGGCAAGGCTGATTCGCGGCGCCACACGGGGCAACGCCGCGAAAATCAGTTAAATTTTACTTATCCAAGCCGTTCCAGCGCGATGGCGATGCCCTGACCGCCGCCAATGCACATGGTCACAAGACCATAGCGACCGCCGGTGCGCTCCAGCTCATAGAGCGTCTTGATGGTGATGATGGCGCCGGTCGCGCCAACCGGATGGCCCAGCGCAATGGCGCCACCATTCGGGTTCACTTTCGCAGGATCGAAGCCCAGCGCATTGCTCACCGCCAGCGCCTGTGCCGCGAAAGCCTCGTTCGATTCGATCACGTCGAAATCACCCGGCTTGAGGCCGGTTTTGGCACAAAGCTGTTCGACCGCCGGGATCGGGCCGATGCCCATCACCTCGGGGCGCACCCCGGCAACGGCATAGCCCACGATCCGGGCGCGCGGGGTCAGTCCCGCCGCTTTCGCCGCCTCCTCGCGGGCAAGCACCATCGCCGCCGCGCCGTCATTGATGCCGGAGGCGTTGCCCGCCGTAACCGTTCCGTCCTTCTGGAAGGCCGGGCGCAGACCTGCGAGTGCTTCCGCCGAGGTGGCTTTCGGGTGTTCGTCCGTGTCAAACGCCACCGTGTCGCGTTTCACACGCACCTCAATCGGCACGATCTGGTCCTTGAAATACCCGGCCTCGATGGCCTTGGCGGCGCGGGTCTGGCTCTCAAGCGCAAACGCGTCCTGTGCTTCGCGGGTCACGCCATGTTCCGCCGCAACATTCTCCGCCGTGATCCCCATATGGCCGGTGCCGAAGGGGCAATTCAGCGCGCCGAGCATCATGTCCTGCGCGCCCGCATCGCCCATCTTCTGCCCCCACCGCGCCTGCGGCAGGATATAAGGCGCGCGGCTCATGCTCTCCGCCCCGCCTGCGAGTGCAAAATCCGCATCGCCCAGCATCAACCCCTGCGCGGCGGAAACAATCGCCTGCGCACCGGAGCCGCACAGCCGGTTAACGTTCATCGCCGGCGTCCCATAGGGAATGCCCGCTTCCATCGCCGCGACGCGAGACAGATACATATCGCGCGGCTCGGTATTGATGACGTGACCAAACACCACATTGCCGATCTGCTCCGGCGCAACGCCCGCACGCTGCATGGCCTCACGGGCAACAATCGCGCCCAGAGCCGAAGGCGGCGTTGCGGCCAGCGAACCGCCGAAAGCGCCAATCGCGGTGCGCGCACCGCCAAGAATCACAACATTTTCCATACTGAATCTCCTCTTTGCGCCGATCCTAACGCGGAAATGCCGGGCGCGCGGCGTGACGTTCCGTCACCCACACGGAAAGCCCCTCTTGCACTTGCCCCTTATGCTGTGTCAGGTGGCGAAAACACCGGAGTCTTCATGCGCCTCGCTATCGCCATCCTGATCGTCGCTTATGTGTTAAGCCAGTTTTTCCGCGCCTTTCTGCCGGTGATGACGCCCGTTCTGTCCGCCGATCTGGGAGTGACCGCCGGGGATTTGTCGCGCGCCAACGGGCTTTGGTTCCTGATCTTTGCCGCGATGCAGATCCCGGTGGGCTGGGCGCTGGACCGTTTCGGGCCGCGCAGACTGACCTCCCTCCTGCTCGCCCTTGGCGGAGGCGGTGGCGCGGCGCTGTTTGCGCTGGCACAAAACCCGTTTCAGATCCAGATGGCCGTCGCCCTGACCGGCATCGGCTGCGCGCCAGTGCTGATGGCGTCCTATTTCATCTTCGCGCGCATGTATCCGCCCGCCCTGTTCGGCACCCTCGCGGGGCTGTCGCTGGGCATTGGGTCGCTGGGCAATATCTTTTCCTCCATGCCCACCGCCTATGCCATTGAGACCGTCGGCTGGCGCGGGACCATGTGGGGGGTCGCGGGCCTGACCTTCGCGGTATCGGCGCTAATCTTCCTGATGGTCAAAGACCCACCGCCGGTCAAACACGCCAAAACCGAAGGGTCGCTGTGGACTTTGCTGAAAATGCCCGTCCTCTGGGCCATCTTGCCGATCATGGCGATCAATTACGCGCCTTCCGCCTCGCTGCGCGGCTCCTGGGCCGGGCCGTATCTGGGCGATGTATTCGGGCTTTCCACCACGGGGATCGGGCAGGTAACGCTGGTCATGGGGCTGGCGATGATCGCGGGGGCACTGCTGGTCAGTCCGATGGACCGCGTTCTGGGCAGCCGCAAATGGGTGGTCTTTCCGGCGGGAGCCATCTCCGTCGCCGGGCTGTTTGCCCTTTGGGCCATGCCGGATCGCGGTGTCATCCCCTCGGCGGTGATCTTCGCCATCATCGGCTTCTTCGGCTCGACTTACCCGATGATCATGGCCCATGCGCGCAGCTTCATGCCCGACCACCTTGTCGGACGCGGCGTGACCTTTTTCAACCTCGTTTCCATGGCCGGGGCCGGGATATTCCAGTTCAGCTCCGCCTGGGTTTATCAGGCCACCACCGTTCCCGGCGACCCGCTGATTGCCTACCGCGCCCTGTTTCTTTACTTCGCCATCCCCGCCGCCATCGGCACCGCGTTGTATCTCTTCAGTCACGACCGCACCGACTGACAAAACTTGTAGTTTTCCTTTTCGCTCGCTTGCGATAAACGCGGGGCCGGTCCGCTGTGGACCGGATAAAAGGAGATCCCGATGGGTTACAAAGTCGTCGTCGCGGGCGCCACGGGCAATGTGGGCCGCGAAATGCTGAACATCCTGGCCGAGCGCCAGTTTCCGGTGGATGAGATTGCCGCGCTGGCAAGCCGTCGTTCGCTGGGCACCGAAGTGAGCTTTGGCGACAAGACCCTCATTACCAAAGACATTGAGGATTTCGACTTCGCCGGCTGGGACATGGCGCTGTTCGCCATCGGTTCGGACGCAACGAAGAAATACGCGCCAATCGCGGCGGCGGCAGGCTGCACCGTGATCGACAATTCGTCGCTGCACCGCTACGACCCGGACATCCCGCTGATCGTGCCCGAGGTGAACCCGGACGCGATCCACGATTACGCCAGGAAAAACATCATCGCCAACCCGAACTGCTCCACGGCGCAGATGGTTGTCGCCCTCAAACCGCTGCATGACCGCGCGCGGATCAAGCGGGTTGTGGTCTCGACCTATCAGTCGGTTTCCGGCTCCGGCAAGGATGCGATTGACGAGCTTTGGAACCAGACCAAGGGCATGTATGTGCCGGGACAGGAAGTTGCGCCCAAGGTTTACACCAAGCAAATCGCTTTCAACGTCATTCCGCATATCGACGTGTTCATGGATTCGGGCGACACCAAGGAAGAATGGAAGATGATCGCCGAGACCAAGAAGATCGTCGACCCGGAGATCAAGATCACGGCGACCTGCGTCCGGGTTCCGGTTTTCGTTGGCCATTCCGAATCGATCAACATCGAATTCGAGGACTTCCTCGACGAGGACGAAGCCCGCGAAATCCTGCGCACCGCGCCGGGCCTGCTGGTTGTCGACAAGCGCGAAGACGGGGGTTACGTCACGCCGGTCGAGTGCGTTGGCGATTTCGCAACCTTCATCTCGCGCATCCGGCAGGATGTCACCGTTGAGAACGGCCTCAACCTCTGGTGTGTCTCGGACAACCTGCGCAAAGGCGCGGCGCTCAATGCGGTGCAGATTGCCGAGCTTTTGGGCCGCGAAGTGCTGAAGAAGGGTTAAACCCTGTCTGAGCAGCCGGATCACATCGGCTCGAAAATGTTCCAAAGGTCGTCTGCGTCTTGCGCGCGGGCGGCCTTTTTCGTTGCGCCCCTCTTTGCGTCAAAGCGCCGCGCGCGGGTTTCCATGAGCGCCAGCGCCCCGGCGGACCTCCCGCTACGCTCCAGCTTTGGTTTGAGGATACGGCGCATCTGCTTTGCATGGCCCGGCATCGGAGCGCAGAACCGGCGCACAAGCTGCCCATATGTATAGCCCAGTTCGGTGGAATCGCAGACCGCGCGCCCGTCGAAACGCGAATGCAGCCGCAGCCCCGCCCCGTCCGGGCGCAGCTCAAAGCCACGTTTGATCAGGCGCGCCTGCAAATCGTCCCAGTCGCGCGCCATCGCGAGGGCCGGACTGAGGGCCAATCGCAAATGTTCGATCATTTCCGGCGCGGTCGGGGGCGCATCGGCTTCCAGCGCAAGGTTACGGATCATCGCAGCAACGGTAATGCCTTGTGCATCTGCGGCAACAGAGAGGCGGGCAGCGACAGAATCGGGCAGGGTGATGGTGTAGTTTTGATAGGTCATGCGCCTGTGCTACCGCCTTAACCTTAACATCCGGTGAATCGCCGCCCCTTTTTTCACCCCAACGGCCAGCTTTCGCCGATACCGCGCGGGCAACCTTGCGCAAGCGGGGCCAGCGGCTAGGGTCGCTGCATTAACCAACAAAGGACACAAAATGCGCCTCGTTACCTCCTCTCTCCTCGCCCTGCTCGCCGCCACCCCCGCTCTGGCGGATGATTATTACGACGCCGCGCCGATCCGCGCCGTGACCGTATTTTCGCAAGGCGCCGAGATGATCCGTCGGGTCGATCTGGACCTGCCGCCGGGCGAGCATCGCATTTTCCTGCCGGTCGAAACGCTCAATCCGGGCAATCCGCTGCCGCGCCTCATGGCCAGCGAAGGCATTACCATCGGCGCCGTTGCCGCGCGCAAAGCGCCGGTCACGGGCGCAGAAGCCTTTTTCACCGAACCGCAACAGCGCGCTTTCGAGGCGCTGGAAGCCGCCGAAGACGCCCTCAAGGCGCATCAAAGCGAAAAAGCCGCCCGTGGCGCGCGGATTGAAGCGCTCAAGACGCGGATTGCCTTTCTGCAAGCGATGCAGCCGGATAGCACCATGAGCGCGCAGGATCTGACGGAAGTCGCGGAAGTGCTGACGACGGACATCGCCAAAAGCACGGCGGAAATGGTGCGGGCACGCACGGAACTGGACGCGTTTGCGCAAGGGGGCGAGGCCTTGCAACAGGCGATGCAGGAAGCGCGCCGGGCCTTTGAGCGCAGCGGCGCGATGCTGGACGTGGCCGGGATGCTGGAAGTGCGCGTGTCGGCGCAAAAACCGGGACCGATGACGCTGGAACTGACGAATTTCACCCATGATGCGTACTGGAACATGGATTATGACATCAATCTGGACCGGAAGGCGGGGCGCGTAACCATCGACCGCAAGCTGGCGGTGCGGCATCGCTCCGAAACCCTGTGGCGCGACGTGATGCTGACCCTGTCCACGTCACAACCGCACGGCGCGATTGAACCAAGCACGGTGTTCCCGGACAAGGCCGGGCTTTCCCAGCCGTTCAACTATTCGCCCGACGTCAGCGCAATCAAGGCGGAAGCCCGTAGCATGGAAGCGCCCGCAGGCGCGGCTGATATGATCACGGCCAGCACCGAGTTTGACGGGCTGAACCTGACCTATACCTACCCGCAGACGGTAACGATCGGCGGGGGCGAGAGCGTGGAACTGGCGCTGGACCAACTGACCACCGCCGCCAACGCGAAAATCCTCGCCGCCCCGCGCCATGACGAAACCGCCTTCCTGCTGGCGGACATTGTGAACGACACCGGCGAGCCGCTGCTGCCCGGCGAAGTCAATTTCCTGCGCGACGGGCATTTCGTCGGGCGCTCCGGCATCGACGTGATCCCCGCCGGCGCCGAGGCCACCCTGCCCTTCGGCCCAATGCAGCAAATCCGCCTCGCAACCCATTTCGAGAACAACGAGGAAGGCGATACCGGCATTCTGACCCGCTCCAACACGCGCTCACAAAAGATCAGCTTTACGGTCGAGAACCTCACCGGCGAGACACAGGATGTGCGCGCCCTCTTCGCCCTGCCGTTTTCCGAGCAGGAGCGGCTGACGGTCAAGGTCAAAGCCACCCCCGCGCCCGACGAAACCGACCTTGAGAAGAGGCGTGGCGTATCGGCGTGGGATCTGACATTGCAACCGGGGGAATTGCGCGAGGTGCAGATCGAGGTCGATTTGAACTGGCCGGATGGGGAAATGCTGTTCTGGAACCCGTAACTATCCCCTGATAGCCAATACCAAAAGCCCGTATAATGTACGGGCTTTTGTTTTTATTGCGTAGAAAATTTTCGCAAAGGGGCACCGTTTCGCCGCATTGCTGCACGAAAGCCGCCACCATCTCTGGCAAATGTTCAGGGGTCGGAAGCGCAGGGCGCCCCGATGGAAGGAGAACCTTCCGCCGCAAGGCACGGGCCGAGAACCGGCGACCAACGAATCGTCAGTCCAAGGGAGCAGCACCATGCACGATAACGTCATCGCATTTACTGGCCGCAAAGCCGCCCGCGCCGCCCAGATCGGCCGCAAACGTTTGGAAAACAATGTCATTTCTTTCGCGGAAAACACCCGCGAAACCCTTCACCGACACACGCCAAACGGCCTGTTCTTCACCACCGATGTTCTCGCCACACCCGGCGATTGCGCCTGAGCTAAAGGAGTCAAAATCATGGAAACGAATTACATCGAACGCATCCGCGAAGGTCGCATCGCCGCCCTGCAATCGCTCCGGTTTCATGTGCGTCGTCAGGCAGAAGTGGTCACCATACAGACCCGCACCGCGCCGCCGACCTTCCACTCCGTGCGCAAACCCGAGCCGCTGCTGCTGACAGAGCGGGTGGCCGCGTAAAAAAGGGACTGGCGGCAAGACCCGCCGGTTTACCCCCAGAAAAACCGGGTCAGGTGAAAGAACACCGGGGCGGCGAAAAACACCGAGTCCAATCGGTCAAGAAAGCCGCCCTGCCCCGGAATCAAATGCCCCCAATCGCGCACACCTTTGTCTCGCTTGATCGCCGCCATGACCATATTGCCGCCATAGCCAAAAAACGCGGTCAGCACCGCGATGATCGGCGCCCAGAGCAGGCCGAACGGGGTGATCCACCACAACAAAATCCCGAGAATAAACGCGGCGCCCAGCGCACCAACCATGCCTTCCCAAGAGCGCGAGCTATCCAGTTTCGGCATGATCCGATGCCGCCCGACCAGTTTCGGGAACAGGTAATGCGCCACATCCGCCCCCTGCACCACGATGATCAGCCAGGCACAGAGCAACGCACCTTTGCCAGCGAAGCCCTCGATATCGAGCAGCATCAGCGCGGGCACATGGCTCACCGCAAAGATGGTTAACATAAGTCCCCATTGAGTCTCCGCGACGCGGGCCAGAAAATGTGAAGTATCCCCGCGCGCCACCGCCAGAACCGGCAGAAAGAGGAAGGTATAGACCGGGATGAAAACGGTCATCATGCCGATCCAACCGACGCCGACAAAGAGGAATTGCGCTGGCAAGGCGACGAAAAACGAGAACATCAAGACCCAGTGATCCGCCCGTCGTTTCGCTGTTAGCGACAGGAATTCACGCAGCGCGGCGAAAGACATGAGAAAGAACAGAATAGTGATGCCCGCGCGGCCAAACAAGCTCGCGACTGAGAGCGAAATCACCATCGCCCACCACGCATTGATCCGCGCGAACAGGGTTTCGACCACGATATTATTGCCCTCGGGCCAGACCCAGCGGCGCAGCGCCGACGCGCCCAACGTGCCCGCCACGAGGAAGGCAACGAGGCCGGTGAGCAAAAGCGAATATTCCCAAGCCATCAGCGTCCCTCCGTCTGCGCGGCCAGCGCCTGCAACGCCTCACGCGCCCGCCCAAGAAACGCATCGCGCTCCTCATTCGGCTTGATATGCAGCGGCGCGCCATAGGTCACGGTGCAGATCAACGGCACCGGAACCACCTCGCCCTTAGGCAAGACCGAGTTCAGATTGTTGATCCATGTCGGCACGAAATCGACCTCCGGCATCCGCTTAGCCAAGTGATAAATCCCCGTCTTGAAAGGCAAAACCGGCTCATCGGTCAGGTTCCGCAACCCCTCGGGGAAAAGGATCAGACTGTCGCCATCCTCCAACGCCGCCGCCATTTTCGCCACCGGATCCTCCTCCGGGTCGCGATTATCCTTGTCGCGATTGATCAACACGGCGCGGAACACATCCCGCCCGGCAAAGGCGCGCAAAGCGCTTTTCAACCAGTAATCCGACGCTGCAACCGGCCGCGTCTGGCGCCGCAGATACGCGGGCAGGATGCCCCAGATCAGCACGAAATCAGCGTTGGACGTGTGGTTGGCGAAATACACCCGACGGCGCGGCACCGGCTCGCTCCCGGCCCAAATCGCCCGCGGCGCGGTAATCAACCGGATGAACACAACCAGCGCATTGGCCACAATATCCGCAAAAAATCTTTTCAAACGCTTCGCTCCCGAGTTTTGCCCTGGATAGAGCAAGTTATGGCGAGTTTGAACTAAACCTGCGGTATTTTCCACGGTTTTAGCAACACTTTCTTGAGGAATTTGCACCATAGTAAGGCTATGGGTTGGGGCCAGAAAGAGGGGTGTGTCGTGGGGAGCATTGAGCGACTGCTAATCATTGAAGAAGTGCGGCTGGATCGGGAACAGCTGCGGGTTCTGGTGGAAAATATGGGGCCGGCAGCGGCGGATGATCTGGTGTCGCAATCCATGGAGCGGCTGACGGAACTGCTTCAACGCACAGGCAAGAATTACCGCAACTCCAATTTTGCCGCGATGGAGCCGTCCCTGCGCGCCATTATTGGCCTGTCGCGACAAGTCGGGATGACGTTGCTGGCGCGGGTAGCCAAGGATACGCTGGAGCTTTGCGCTTCCAACGATGTCATTGCCCTCGGCGCAACGGTGGCGCGGCTGGAACGAATCGGAGAAAACTCGCTCGTCGCCATGTGGAACATGCAGGATTTGTCGGTCTGAGCTTGCGCCCGCCGCCCGGCGCGTTACCTTGGCGCAAAATGGAGTGCGCCATGTCAGATAATGCTGCCCAGAACCCGATGATGTTTGCCGCAAAAGGCGGCGATACCCTGCCGTTACACCTTGTTGCCAGCGCCGATTGCGAAGCGTTTTTGCAAACATTGAGCGCGACGGAACGGGCTTGGGCCGAGGCTTGCGGGTTTCGTGCCGGGTTGGGCGAGGTTGTGCTGTTTCCCGGCGAAAGCGGCGTGGCGAAGGCGGCGGTCGGCTATGGCGACGAAACCGCCCGCGCGCGCACCCGTTTCGGCACCGCCGCCGCCCGCGCGCATCTGCCCGAAGGCACTTATGAACTGATCTCTGATCTTGAAGGCAGCGCGCTGGAAGAGGTGCTGCTTGGTTGGCTTCTCGCCGGGTATCGCTTTGACAGATATGCCCAATCTCCGGCACCAAGGGCGATGCTCGTGGCGCCGGACGGGATCGACGCGGAACGGCTGGAAATCATCGCAGCCGGCGAGACCCTCACCCGCGATCTGATCAACCTCCCCGCCAACGACATGGGGCCGGAAGAACTGGCCGCAACCGCAAGCGAGTTGGCGGAGTATTTCGGCGCGGCCTTGGATGTTATCGTTGATGATGCGTTGCTCGACGGGAATTTCCCGATGATCCACACGGTCGGCCGCGCCGCGCCCCGACGTCCCCGCTTGATCGACATGCGTTGGGGCGAGAAGGGACCGAAGCTGACGCTGGTCGGCAAAGGGGTTTCGTTCGACACCGGCGGGCTGAACCTGAAGCCCGGCGCGTCGATGGCCTTGATGAAAAAAGACATGGGCGGCGGCGCTGCGGTGTTGGGTCTCGCTTACATGATCATGGCGCTGAACCTGCCGCTGCAACTGCGTGTGCTGATTCCTGCGGTGGAAAACGCCGTTGCTGGCAACGCCTTCCGCCCGGGCGACATCCTGACCAGCCGTAAGGGGCTGACGGTCGAGATCAACAACACCGACGCAGAAGGGCGTCTGGTTCTGGCCGATGCGCTGGCTCTCGCGGATGAGGACGCGCCGGATCTGATCATCTCCATGGCCACCCTGACCGGCGCGGCGCGGGTTGCCGTCGGCGCGGACCTGTCCCCATTTTACGCCACCGAGCCGGAAGACGCGGATATCATACGGCAGGCAGCCCGCGACGTGCGCGATCCGGTCTGGGAAATGCCGTTCTGGCAACCTTATCAGAAAATGATCGAACCGGGCATTGCCGATCTCGACAACGCACCCAAAGGCGGCATGGCGGGGTCCATCACCGCCGCACTGTTCCTCAAAGCCTTCGTCACCGACACGGCGCGCTACATGCACTTCGACATTTACGGCTGGAATCCAACGGCAGCGCCAGCACGACCCAAGGGCGGCGTTGGCATGGGCGCGCGGGCGATTCTGGAGGCATTGCCGGAGCTGTTGCCCAAGGATTAAGATCGTTATCAAGGCGGTTTTCGATATGTCATGCGGACAAGATACCCCGCATCTGTTACAAAATCGTTAAGCGCCACATTATTTCCCCGATTGCACCGCATCCACGCCGGAATCGAGAGCCAGATTGGCCGCTGTAGCGAGTTTATGCTCACCCCGGCGTCGCATTCAACAGCCCCACCCAGTTTGCGACGACGGGGGCTACATCGGAGACAGCCCGTCCTTGTGGCGGGCTTTCTTCCGTTTTGCGCGCGGAATGCACAGCGCTGGACAAACCGGGCAAATCCGTTAGGCTCCGCCGCAAACACAGGCCAAACGAACCGACAAACCCTTATGAAAAAACCTAAAATTCTCATTTTAACCATCATGATCTGCGCCATGACCGGCGCAGCGCTGGCCTATTCGAACAACCCGGTGGTGCAGGCGCGGCAGGAAGCTATGGGACTGATGCGCGCCGGGCTGAAAAACCTGTTTGCCATGGCCAATGGCAGCGCGGATTTTGACCCACGGCTGGCCAAGCGGTCATTGGATCGGCTGGCCGCGAAAACCGCCGCCATCCCGGATCTGTTTGCCGACGAACAATATGCCAACGGGGCCGACGCATTGCCGGAAATCTGGACCAATTGGGAGGATTTTCTCGCCAAGGCAGAGGCGGCACGACTGGCAGCGCTGGCGGCGCAAGCGGAGGCCAACGCGGACAATCTGGCGCAATATCTCGCCCCAATCGCACAGTCCTGCAAAGCCTGTCACAACATTTATAAACGCGAGTAACCGGGCGGCATGGTTGCGATATTTCTGCAAACATTGCCCTTCTTTGCCCTGATCGGGCTGGGCTATGGCGCGGGGCGGCGCGGGTTTTTCTCGCCCGAGGCCACGGCGGCGTTAACCAGGTTCGTGTTCTATTTCGCCCTGTCCGCCATGATTTTCGGCTTCGCGGCCCGGCTGGATCTGGCGGAGGTTCTGGATTGGAACCTGATCTGGGCCTACCTCCTCGCCACCAGCGCGGTCTATCTCATCGCCACTGCGGTCGCGCTGATCCGGCGGCGCGGGATCGAGGAAGCGGCGGTCGAGGCGCAAATCGCGGCGATTGGCAATGTGGGTTTTCTCGGCATTCCGATGTTGGCGCAGATTTTCGGAGCGGAAGCGGTGGGCACGATCATGCTGATCCTCGCGGTGGACCTGATCGTGTTTTCCTCACTGATCGTCATCCTGATCACCGGCTCGCGCGACGGACGCCTGTCGCCACGTGTTCTGGCCACGGTCGGGCGCGGTTTGCTGGCCAACCCGATGATTGTTGCGATTACGCTGGGCTTTGCATGGTCGGCGACCGGCTGGACCATCCCCGCCCCTGCCGACCGTTTCCTGTCTATCTTAGGCTCCGCCGCCACGCCGGGCGCGCTTTTCGCCATTGGCGCTTCGCTGGCGAGCAAATCAGCGGAGAAGCTGGTCATTGCGGGGTGGCTCAGTTTCGCCAAGCTGGTGTTGCACCCGGCGGCGGTCGCGGTGACGACCCTCCTGCTGTTTCCGGTCCCGCCCTATACCGCCGCCGTCGCCATTGCCGCCGCATCGCTGCCGGTTGCGGGCAATGTCTACATGCTGGCGCAGCATTACGGCGTTGCCCCCTCGCGCGCCTCCGCCGCCATTCTGGTTTCCACCACGCTTTCGATTATCACCGTGTCTCTGGTCATCTCATGGGTCTTTCCCTGACCATTTTCCTTGCCTCAAAAAGGCGGCATGGTTAGCAAGAAGAGACATATAGAAGGAACAGCCATGCCGCATTCTGATCCGAAGACCCTGGTATCCACCGACTGGCTCGCCCGCCATTTGAACGACCCCGATCTGCGTATCATCGACGCCACCTGGTATCTGCCGCCCACCGACGCCGATGCCCGCGCCGATTACGAGGCGGCGCATATTCCCGGCGCGCGGTTCTGGGACATTGACGACATTGCCGACACCCGCTCCGAGCTGCCCCATATGGCGCCGCCGGTAGAGAAATTCATGTCGCGGATGCGTGCGATGGGGATTGGCGACGGGCATCAGGTGGTGGTCTATGACCGCTCCGGCATTTTCTCCGCGCCGCGCGTCTGGTGGACGTTTCGGCTGATGGGCAAGACCGATATTGCGGTGCTGGATGGCGGCTTGCAGAAATGGATCGACGAGGGGCACCCGGTTGAGGATTTGCCGCCCGTGGTGCGCGACCGGCACATGACGACCTCGCGGCAGGCGGATCTGGTCAAGGACGTGACGCAGGTTGCCGCCGCCGTCAAGCTGGGCGACTGGGAGATCGTTGATGCCCGCCCGGCGGATCGCTTTCGCGGCGAGGTGGATGAACCGCGCCCCGGTCTGCGCAAAGGGCATATTCCCGGCTCGAAAAACGTGCCCTTCGATCAGCTACTCAACGCCGATGGCACGATGAAAGACCCGGCCGCGCTGAAAGCGGCAATCCTGAAAAGCGGGGTCGATCTCGACAAACCGATCATTACCTCCTGCGGTTCCGGCGTTACTGCCGCGCTGCTGGCCTTCGCGCTGGAGCGCATCGGGCACACCCGGCACGCGGTCTATGACGGCAGCTGGGCCGAATGGGGGATGTATAACGACCTGAAAGTAGAAACCGGAGAAGGCTGATGTTTGAACATTTGAAACCGCAACCCGAGGACAAGATCATCGCCCTGATCGCGCAGTTCCGCGCCGATAAGCGGGAAAACAAGGTCGATCTCGGCGTTGGCGTTTACAAGAATGCCGAGGGCGTGACCCCGGTCATGCGCGCTGTGAAAGAGGCGGAAAAGCAGCTTTGGGAAGCGGAAACCACCAAGACCTACACCGCCCTGTGCGGTGAACCGGCCTTTGGCACCACCCTGTCCAGCCTGATTCTGGGCGACACGGTATCGGCGGACAAGCTCTCCTTCGCGGCCCAGCCCGGCGGCACCGGCGCGGTTCATCAGGCAGCGGAGCTGATCAAGATGGCCAATGCGGGCGCAACCGTCTGGCTCTCCGCCCCGACCTGGCCGAACCACCCCTCGATCCTCAAGCATCTCGGCATTGCCATGGCCGAGTATTGCTATTTCGACAACGCCACCCGCGCGGTCGATTTCGCCGGCATGATGGAAGATTTGCAGGGCGTGAAAGCGGGCGACGTGGTTCTGCTGCACGGGTGCTGTCACAACCCGACCGGCGCCAACCTGACGCTGCCGGAATGGGAAGAAGTGGCGAAACTCCTTGAAAACAAGGGGGCAACGCCGCTGATCGACATCGCCTATCAGGGCTTTGGCGACGGGCTGGAAGCGGATGCGGCGGGCGTGCGGCTGATGGCCTCTGCCGTGCCGGAAACCCTGATCGCGGCGTCCTGCTCGAAGAATTTCGGCGTGTATCGCGAGCGCACTGGCCTGTTGCTGGCGGTCAGTCAGGATCCGGGCGCGCAGGCCGTGACGCAGGCCAACCTTGCCTATCTCAACCGGCAAAACTTCTCCTTCCCGCCCGATCACGGCGCGCGTCTGGTGAGCATGATCCTTGAGGATGCGGCGCTGAAAAAGGTCTGGATGGATGAGCTGGAAGAGGTGCGCCTCAGCATGTTGAACCTGCGCACCAAGCTGGCAGATGCGCTGCAGGCACGCGCCGGGTCGGATCGTTTCGGCTTCCTCGCCCAGCACCGCGGCATGTTTTCCCGTCTTGGCGCCACGCCGGAGCAAGTCGCCCATATGCGCGACAAGCACGCCATTTACATGGTCGGCGATTCGCGCATCAACATCGCGGGTCTCAACGAGAACACGATCGACGTTCTGGCCGACGCCATCATCGACGCAGGCGTCTGATACACGCTCCCAATACGCTCTGAAGACCGGTCCACGTGGCCGGTCTTTTCCCCTTCGCTTTTTGCGCCCGACCCGTTAGATTCGCTGTAAAACAGAGCAGGTCTTCCGAGATATGGCGCAAAACGGCAAGAAACGCCCGCCGCTGGTGGCGGAAAAACGGTATGATCGCAGGTCCGAGAAGCCTGCGCCCAAAAAGCCGCGCAAGAAACCGGCGAAGAAACCGCGCAGCCCAAAGCGGACGTATCCGTGGTTCCTCGCCCTGCCGCTATTTCTCATTCGGCTGGTTTTCCGGTTCACCTTCCGCTTAGCACTTATTTCCGCCGTGATCGTGACGCTGATTGTCGCGGCGGCGGTGTTTTACACCTCGACCACCATCCCGCCGATCTCGGAACTGGTCGACGGGCGGGCGCGCGGTTCGGTCACGCTGCTCGACCGTTATGGCCAGACCTATGCCTGGCGCGGCAACCAGTTCGGCGGCATTGTCACCGCCGACACGGTCAGCCCCTATGTGCGCGACGCCGTGATCGCCACGGAAGACAAGCGTTTTTACCGCCATTTCGGCCTGTCACCGCGCGGCATCGCCTCCGCCATCCGCATCAACCTGCGCGAAGGGCGCGGGCCACTGTCCGGGCATGGCGGTTCGACGCTGACGCAGCAGGTCGCCAAGTTGCTATGTCTGGGCGAGCCCTATGATCCTTTGAGCGGCATGACGGAGCGGGAATATGAGGCCGATTGCCGTCGTTCCTCGCTGGTGCGCAAGGGCAAAGAGGCGATTTATGCCATGGCGCTGGAGCTGAAATTCTCCAAGGATGAGATCCTGTCGATCTACCTGAACCGCGCCTTTCTCGGTGCCGGGGCGCATGGATTTGAAGCCGCCGCGCAGCGCTATTTCGGCAAACCTGCCTCTGACCTGTCCGCCTCGGAAGCCGCAATCCTCGCCGGCGCCCTGACCGCCCCGACGCGCTACGCCCCGACCAACAACATGGAGCGTTCCTGGGCGCGTGCGCAGACCGTGCTGAAGCTCATGCAGGAGCAGGGCTATCTGACGCAGGCTGAGGCCGATTATGCCCGCGCCCACCCCGCCGTTCTGTCCAAGGCGGCAGAGGCACGCGCCGGGGGGTATTTCGCCGATTGGGTGATGGCTTCCGGTCCCGCCTTTCTGACCCGCGACACGACGGAAGACGTGATCATCCGCACCACGCTCGACCCCGCGATCCAGCAAGCCGCCGAGGAAGCCGTCGCCCATATCTTCAAGGAAAAAGTGTCCGAAGGCTCCAAGGCACAGGCCGCCGTTGTGGTGATGAGCGCGGACGGGGCCGTGCGCGGCATGGTCGGCGGACGCGCGACGCAGGTCACCGGCGCTTTCAACCGTGCCACGCAGGCCATGCGCCAGACCGGCTCTTCCTTCAAACCCTTCGTTTACGCCGCCGCGCTTGATCTCGGCTGGACCTATGACGCGATCATTGAGGACGCACCGCTGACGCTGAACATCCCCGGTTCCGGGTCGTGGTCCCCCGCCAATTACACCAACAAATTCGCCGGATGGGTCACGCTGACCGACGCCCTGCGCGATTCGCTGAACGTGCCGGCGGTGAAGCTGTCGGAAAGCGTTGGGCGGGAAAATGTGCGCGCCGTGGCCTCCATGTTCGGCATCCAATCCGACCTCGCCCTCGGCCCCGCGCTGGCGCTTGGCGCATCTGAAAGCACGCTGCTGGAGATGACCGGCGCCTATGCCGGCATTCTGAACGGGGGATCTTCGGTAACGCCTTATGGCCTCGTGGACCTGCGGTTGCTGGGCGAAGAAACCCCGCTGATGGAACAGGCGGGCGGTATTGGCGAACGCGTCATCACCCCCGCCGCCGCGCAACAGTTGATCTACATGATGAATCAGGTGGTTGAACGCGGCACCGGGCGGCGCGCCGCGCTCAAAGACCGCGAAGTGGCGGGCAAAACCGGCACCACAACCGCCGCCCGCGATGCGTGGTTTCTGGGCTTTACTGCCGATTATGTCGCCGGGGTCTGGATGGGCTATGACGATAACACGCCGCTACGGGGCGTGACCGGCGGCGGGCTTCCGGCAGATATCTGGCGCGAAACCATGCAGCGGGTGCATGCGGACCTGCCCGCAAAGCCCCTGCCGATGATTCGCCCCGACGCCCCGCCGCGCGCGGAAGCTGGGTTTGGTCAGCCTACGGGCACCCCAACCCCGCAAAGCCCAACCCGCACCCCTGGCGGCGCAGATGGCCTTCTCGGCATCCTGCAAGACATTCTTGGCATCGGAAACTGAAAAAATACGAAAATGTAGAGTTTTTATTAAGAAATCGTCGCTATAAACACAGGCAGGAATAGTCGGAGCCAAAACATATGTCACCGGACCAAAAGGACAAAGGCGCGGCGGAACTGCGTTCCATTCGCCGTGAAAGCAACGGGTTGCTCTGGGCCGTGGCGCTGTTTTCCGTCTTCACCAACCTGTTGATGCTGACCGGCCCGCTATACATGCTGCAAATCTATGACCGGGTGCTGGGTTCGCGCTCGGAAGAAACCCTACTCGGCCTGACCGTGCTGATGGGGTTCCTCTTCGCCATGATGGGGGTGCTGGATTATGCGCGCGGGCGGGTGTTGGCGCGCGTCGGGGCGCGCTTTCAGGCCCGTCTGGACCGCCGCGTCTTTCGCGCAGTACTGCGCCGCGAGGCTTTGCGCCCCGCCGGAGAAGAGGGCAACCGAAGCGGTTTGCGCGATTTGGAAGCGGTGCAAAAGCTGATCTCTTCCCCGGTTTTCATGGCCCTGTTCGATCTGCCCTGGACACCGATTTTTCTCGCCGCCATCCTGTTGTTTCACCCTTGGCTCGGCTACCTCGCACTGGCTGGAGGTGCGCTGCTGGTGCTGGTCTCCTGGCTCAATCAGGCGACAACTTCCGGCCCAACCGCCGCCGTTAACCTTGCCGCCGCGCAAGCAGAACATATGGCCGGGCAGTTGCGCTCCGAAGCAGAGATGGTCGCGGCTCTGGGTATGTCCGACAATGCCTATGCCCGCTGGCTTACCGCCCGGCGCACCGCCCTGAGCGAAGGGGTGCGCGTTGCCGACCGTGCCGGGCGATTTTCCGCGATTTCCAAGACCTTTCGCATGTTTTTGCAATCCGCCATGCTTGGCCTCGGCGCGCTGCTCGTGCTGCGCGGAGAAATGACTGCCGGGGGCATGATTGCCGCCTCGATCCTCTTGGGCCGCGCCCTCGCGCCCGTGGATATGCTGATCGCACAATGGCCTTTGGTGCATGCAGGCAGCACCGGGCGCAAACGCCTGATCGACCTTCTGGGCACCATCGCCCCGGAACCGGACAAAACCCAATTACCGCGTCCGCGTGGGCTTCTGACCGCCGAGAACCTGACCATCGTGCCGCCGGGACAGGCGCAAGCCTCCCTGCGCATGGTAAATTTCCGCGTCGAACCGGGGCAGGCGATGGGCGTCATCGGCCCTTCCGGCGCGGGCAAATCGACGCTGGCGCGCGCCGCAACCGGAGTCTGGCGTCCCGCTGGCGGCAAGTTGCGCCTCGACGGCGCCGCACTCAGCCAATTCAGCGAAGCCGCCCTCGGCCAATATGTCGGCTACCTGCCGCAGCGGGTGCAATTATTCGACGGCACGGTGGCGGAAAACATCGCCGGACTGGCCCCAACGCCTGACGACGCCGCGGTGGTTGCCGCCGCCAAACGCGCCGCCGCACATGAAATGATCCTCGCCCTGCCCGAAGGATATGACACACAGGTCTCCGCCGGAGGGGGCATGTTGTCCGGCGGACAAATGCAACGCATCGGACTGGCCCGCGCTCTCTATGGCGACCCGGTTTTGCTGGTGCTGGACGAACCCAATTCCAACCTCGACAACGAAGGCAGCCTCGCCCTGAACCGCGCGGTTGCGGAGGTTAAGGCCAACGGCGGCGCGGTGTTGATCATGGCGCACCGCCCATCTGCGATCGCCCAATGTGAATTGCTCCTGATGCTGGATGGCGGCGCCGTTCAAGCCTATGGCCCGCGCGACAAAGTCCTTGCGCAAGTCACTCAAAACGCACAACAAATTCGCGAAAGCGCGGCTGAAAATAACACGGGCGGGGTCACATAATGCACGATCAACGCACAGATATCGCGAAACAAATCCCCGTGCGCAGACCGCTCTGGACCGGATTTTTTGCCCTGCTCCTTCTGATCGGCGGCTTCGGCGCTTGGGGATTTTTGACAGAAATTTCCGGCGCCATCGTTGCCCCCGGCGCCATTGAACTCGAGGAAAACCGGCAAGCGGTGCAACACCCGGATGGCGGCGTGGTATCCGAAATTCTGGTGCGCGATGGCGATCTGGTCGCCGCAGGAGATGTGCTGATTCGCCTCGACCCGGTGCGGCTGGAAAGCGAACGCGTGATCCTTGAAAGCCAGCTCTTCGACCTCACAGCCCGCCGCGCCCGCTTAGAGGCAGAGCGCGACGAAGCAGCGGAAATTCACTTCCCCCCGGAATTGCTCGACGCCGCAAACCGTGACCCCGACGTCGCCGAAATCCTTGAAAGCAATCGAAAACTTTTCGCCCAACGCCGCGAAACCCTCGAAGCCTCGGTCGAACAACTCCGCAAACGAACCGCCCAGATCACCAGCCAAATCGAGGGCATTCAGGCGCAAATCACCGCCCTGACACGACAGGTCGAACTGGTCACAATCGAGCGCAACGACCTGCAATCCCTGCTGGAAAAAGGCCTCGCACAAGCCAGCCGGGTCAGCGCGCTGGAACGCGAACTGGCGCGGCTAAACGGATTAATCGGCGAGGCCATCGCCAATAAAGCACAAGCCAGCGGACGCATCACCGAAATCGAGATCGAAATCCTGAAACAACGCGCCGCTCTGCGCGAAGACGCCATCGCAACACTTTCCGCCCAAGAGGGCAAGGAGCTGGAACTGGCGGAACGGCTGCGCGCCGTAACCAGTCGGCTTGAGCGCCTCGACATTCGCGCGCCGGTTTCGGGCATGGTCCACGCCATGTCGGTTTTGGGCGAGAAAGCCGTGATCGGCAGCGCCGAGCCGGTAATGTATCTGGTGCCGCAAGACCGCCCGCTGCGCATCGCGGTTCAGGTCGACCCGATCCACGTCGATCAGGTCGCCATCGGACAACAAGTCATGCTGCGATTCGCCGCCTTTGACAGCCGCCAAACCCCGGAGCTTTACGGCACGGTGCGCACCATCAGCCCCGACGCGCTAGTCAATCAAACCACAGGGCAAAGCTATTACCGCGCGCGCATCGAACTGTCCGAAGGTGAAACCGCCAAACTGCCGGAGGGCGCCGTCCTGATCCCCGGCATGCCGGTCGAGGTCTACCTGCAAACCAAAGACCGCACCCCCATCGCCTTCCTGACCAAGCCGCTCGCGGACTATTTCGCCCGCGCTTTCCGAGAAGATTGATTGCCCTGCCCGTCCCCCCGCGTTAGCCTCGCGCCAACAGGAGGACCTCATGAGCAAATATGAAAACCGCCTTGCCGAACTCGGCATCACCCTGCCCGACGCCCCGGCCCCCGCCGCCAATTATGTGCCATATGTCGTCACCGGCAATCTGGTGCATGTCTCTGGCCAAATCCCGTTTGACAACGGCGAACTGATCCTGGGCAAACTCGGCGCGGACATGGACGCCGAAACCGGCGCGAAAGCCGCAAAAGCCTGCGCCATCGGCTTGATCGCACAGGTAAAAGCAGCCTGCGGCGGCGATCTCGACCGGCTCAAACGCGTGATCAAGCTCACCGGCTTTGTCAATTCCACTGCCGATTTCGGCGACCAACCCAAAGTCATCAACGGCGCCTCCGATTTCTTCGTCGAAGTCTTTGGCAATGCCGGGCGCCATGCCCGTTCCGCTGTGTCCGCCGCCTCGCTGCCTTTCGGCGTCGCGGTAGAAATCGAAGGCATTTTTGAAATCAAATGAGCGCCCCCCTTCCCCCGGAATTTCTCGCCCGCCCGATTACCCATCGCGCCCTGCATGACCGCGCCGCCGGACGGATCGAAAACAGCCCCACCGCCATCAAAGCGGCGGTGGAACATGGCTACGGTATCGAAATTGACCTGCAACTCTCCGCCGACGGACAGGCCATCGTCTTCCACGATTACGACCTGTCGCGCCTGACCGAAGCAAAGGGTCCGGTGCAGTTGCGCACAGCAGAAGAGCTAGCGCAAATTGCGTTAAAAGACAGCACCGACACCATCCGCACCCTACCAGAAATCCTTGAAATCGTCGCCGGGAAATCCCCTCTCCTCATTGAAATCAAAGATCAGGACGGCGCAATGGGGCGCGATGTGGGGCTGCTGGAAAACGCGGTCGTGGTGGCATTGGAAACGTATTCCGGTCCCGCTGCGGTCATGTCGTTCAACCCACATTCCGTCGCCCTTTTCGCCGATCTGGCACCGAATCTGCCCCGCGGCCTCACTACTTGCGCCTATACGCAACAAGACATGCCGCATCTATCCCCCGCCACCCGCGCCAGCCTCGCCGGTTTCCCCGATTTCGAACGCATCGGCGCCAGCTTCATCAGCCACGACGCCAAAGACCTCGACGCCCCGCGCGTGCATGAAATCAAACAGACGGGATACCCCGTTTTATGCTGGACCATCCGCTCCGCTGACGAGGAACGCGCCGCCCGGCGGATCGCCGATAATGTGACATTCGAGGGGTACTTGCCGTAGCCATTCGCGGCGCAGCGGGGTAGGCAAGAGATATGCGGATCATCGCGGGACATAACCGAGGCATCGCGTTGGCCTCGTTGGGCAAGGGAGATGCCAGCGCGCATCTACGACCGACAACGGACCGGGTGCGCGAAAGCCTGTTTTCCATCCTGCGAGGCGGGCGATTTGGCGCGCCGATTGAAGGAGCGCGGGTGCTGGACCTGTTCGCGGGGACCGGGGCGCTGGCCTTGGAGGCCCTGTCGCGCGGCGCGGCAAGCGCAGTATTGGTGGAAAATGGCCGGGTCGGGCAGCGGTTGATTGCCGAAAACATTCAACGCTGCAAGGCCGAAGACACCGCACATTTATTGCGCCGGGACGCGCGGCGGATCGGCCCGGCCAACGCCCCCGCCAACCTGATCTTCCTCGACCCGCCCTACGATAAAAAGCTCGGGGAACAAGCCCTTAGCGCGGCGATGCGCGGCGGCTGGATCGCACCGGAGGCGTTAATCGTCTGGGAAGAACGAGCGGAAATTGTCGTGCCGGATGGGCTGGCTCTGCTGGATCAGCGCCGCTTTGGCGACACGCAGATTTCCTTCCTGCGCGCCGTCTGACCTTTTGCAATTTGGCAAAACCGCGTTTTGGCGGTAAAATCCTCGTGGAGGGTCGTATGTCTGATTGGGTCCAAAACCTGAAACACACCTTGCTCGGCAAGCGGGATTTGACCCGCACCGATGCCCGTCATTTGCGCGCCGAACGCGAACGGCGTAGCGCGCATCCGACGCATATCGACTGCCCCGGCTGCGGCGCAAAGCTGCCATTCATCGAGCGCTATCCTGTGTATTTCTGCCCGGAATGCCTCAAACAAGCCGTTGATTTTGAAGGGAAAAAGCTGGAGTTTTCCAACATATCCCTATCCGGCGGTTTCGCCTGGCGGCACGTCGGTAATGCGGAATGGCAGGAATGCCTCGGCGTGTTGGCAACCATTCGCGGCACAAGCGCATTCGTGACCGAAGCCCGGTTCGGCGGCGTGGTCGCACAACCGGAAACGGCGGCGCACCAGCAAGCGGGCGTTACAGACTTGTCGCGCCGCCAAACCGCTTAAGCGTCACTTCCGCGCGGCTTCAACCGCAGCGCGGGCGTCTTTAACCATCTGCGCCCCGTCCAGCCCGCGTCCGTTCATTTCCTCGATCCACTCGGCAATCACCTCATCGCCCAGCGCCACGATGCGCGCGGTTTCTTCCGCCGACAATTCTGCAATCTCGTTGCCCGCGTCTTCCATGACCAGCTTGCCCTCCGCGTCGCCCGTATCATGCGCGCGGCCCGCCCAAGCGGATGCCATCCGGCCAGAATTGGCGTCGATCACGGCTTTCAGCTCGTCGTCCAACCCCTCATACACATCCTTGTTCATCGCCCAGATGAAATAGAGATTATAGAGCGACTTTTCGCCCGCAACGTCGGTATGGCTATCGGTCAACTCATCCAGCTTGAGCGACGGAGACATCTCCCAGGTAATCACGCCCCCATCCACCACGCCCAGCGCGAGGCTTTCCGGGAAAGCAGGCACCGGCATACCAACCGGAATCGCGCCGAGTTTTTCCAAGAGCAGCGTCGCGGCACGGGATGGACCGCGCAGTTTCAGCCCCGCGAAATCTTCGACCTCCGCAATCGCCGGGCCGGTCTTATGCACCAACCCCGGACCGTGCATATGAATCGCCAGCACATGCACGTCTTGGAAATCATCCATCAGGTATTTCTGCGAGTATTCCCATGCCGCAATGGAAGCCTCCTCAGCGGATTTGGTCACCATGAAGGGCAATTCGAGCGCTTCCGCCTCCGGGAAACGGCCCGGTTCATAGCCCGGAATCACCCAGCCGCCATCGACAATGCCATCCGCGATCTGGTCATACATCTCGGCGGCGGACCCACCTAATTGCATGAACGGATAGAGTTTGATCTTCAGACGCCCGTTGCTGTCGGCCTCGATCTTATCGGCCCAGGGCTGCATGAAATGTTTCGGATTGGCGGATTCCGGTGACACGAAATGCTGAAAACGAAGGGTCACTTCCTGCGCCAGTGCCGCAGACGTGGACAGGGCAATGGCGGTGGCCAGCATGGCCGGTTTCATCAGTGATTTCATGTCTGGTTCCTTCATGGGCCGCCGGTTTCGTTGCGGCCCAAGGAAGGTAAGCACGCGCGGCACAAAGATCAAGAAAAGCGCTCAGAACCAGGTGGGGTAATACCGACCCGCCGGGCTTTCGGTGAAGATTTCCGCGCCGGTTTCGGTCACGCCAAGCGAATGCTCGAACTGCGCCGACAGGGATTTATCGCGGGTGATCGCGGTCCAGCCATCGCCCAGCACGCGGGTTTCCGGGCGGCCAAGGTTGATCATCGGTTCGATGGTGAAGAACATGCCCGGCTCCAGCACGGGGCCGGTGCCCGCTCGGCCATAATGCAGCACGTTGGGCGGTGCATGAAACACCCGGCCCAGCCCATGCCCGCAAAAATCGCGCACCACCGACATGCGCTGGCGTTCGGCAAAGCTCTGGATCGCGTGGCCAATATCGCCGAAAGTGTTACCGGGTTTGACCGCCTCAATACCGCGCATCAGCGCTTCATGCGTCACGTCGATCAGCCGCGCGGCGAAAGGCTTGATCTTGCCCACCTTATACATGCGCGACGTATCCCCGAACCAGCCATCAACGATCACCGTCACATCGACGTTCAGAATGTCGCCATCAATCAATTCATCATGTTTGCGCGGCCCGCGCTCGTTTTTGCCCTTCGGCACTTTCGCGCCGGGAATGCCGTGACAAACAACGTGGTTGAGCGAAATGCAGGTGGCGTGTTCATAGCCCTTGTAGCCGATGGTGGCGGAGGTCGCGCCCGCCGCATTGACCAGCCGTTCCACCTCGGCGTCGATCTGCGCCGTGGTCACGCCGGGAGCGATCATGTCAGCGATCTGGTCGAGAATTTCCGCCGCCAGCTTGCCCGCCTTGTGCATACCGGCAAAATCGGCGGCGTCATAAATGCGAATCCCGTCTTTCGTGATGCGGCCAGACTTGTCCACGGTGATCTCCATCTTTGTTCGCCCCCGTATAGGCTAGTCCCGGCGGTCAAGGAAGGGCAATTCCGGGCCAAGCTCGATGCCCTGCGGCGACAATTCCGCCCGATGCGCCAGCACCTCCACCCCCGCATCGACCGCCGCCCGAAAGGCCGCACCGTAGCCCGGATCGAGATCAGAAGCGACCGCAACACGCTGGGCATCGCTGCGTTGGGCGAGGAAAAACACCATCGCCCGCCCGCCTTGCGCCACCACATCGGCCAGCTCGGCCATGTGTTTTGCGCCGCGCTTGGTCACACAATCGGGAAACTCCGCCAGACCCGGCTGGCGCAAAGTCGTCACCGATTTGACCTCCACATGCAGCGGCCCTTCCGGCCCGCTCAGCAGAAAATCCACCCGGCTGTTCGTCCCATACGGCACCTCCGCGCGCAGATTGGGAAAGCCCGCAAGCCGCGGCACCTTCCCCGCCAGCAACGCTTCTTTCAGCATCCGGTTCGGCTGCGACGTATCGACCCCAACCAGTGCCCCCTCCGGGGTTTCCAACAGCCGCCAGCCATAATCGAGCTTCTTCTTCGGATCGTCATTCGGCTCCAGCCAGATACGCGACCCCGGTTCGGTCAACCCCGTCATCGCCCCCGGATTGGCCACATGCGCCACCACCTCGCGTCCATCAGACAGGCGACAATCGGCAAGAAAGCGTTTGTAACGCCTTATTAGGGTCGCGGGGATAAGTTCTCTTTGAAAGCGCATGGCTCCGGCCTATAGATTAGGAACAGATGGAGCAAGAGATGACGCAAAACCCCACCGCCGCCATGCTGGTCATTGGCGATGAAATCCTTTCCGGTCGCACCCGCGACGCCAATATGCACCACCTCGCCGGGCAACTGGCCCCGCTGGGGATTGACCTCAAGGAGGTGCGCGTGGTGGCCGATGATCACGACGCGATCGTGGCCGCCCTGCGCGCGCTTTCTGCGGGTTTCACCCATGTGTTCACCTCCGGCGGCATCGGCCCGACGCATGACGACATCACGGCAGACGCAGTTGCGGCAGCGTTCGAGCGCCCGATTGACGTGCGCGAAGATGCAAAGACGCTGTTGGTAAACTATTACGAGGCGCGCGGCGATGTGGCGACTCCCGCGCGGCTGCGCATGGCGCGCATCCCGGAAGGTGCGGCGCTGATCGACAACCCGGTTTCCATCGCACCGGGCTTCACCATTGGAAACGTGCATGTCTTAGCGGGGGTGCCGGCGGTGTTTCAGGCCATGCTGGTTTCCATTTTGCCAAAGCTGACCGGCGGGCGGCCGCTTCTCAGCCAAAGCCTGCGCATTGAGCGGCCCGAGAGCGAGATTGCAGGTGTGCTGGCGGAACTCGCTGCGGCCCATCCCGGCGTCGCCATCGGCTCTTACCCCTTCAACGACAAGGGAGTTTACGGCGCAAATATCGTGGTGCGCGGCCATGAAGGGGCGGAGGTTGACGCCGCCATCGTCGCCATTTCCACCGAATTCAGCGAGGCGATCCAATGAACAAACCAGAAAACCTCCCTGCTCTGCGCGACATCCTGAGCGCTTCCGAGATCACCTGGCCCGCCGCGTCCCGCCGCCATATCGGCGCCTGGACCGTGCGGGAGGGGCAGGATGGCGGCAAGCGGGTTTCGGCCGCGACAAAGGACTGGCCCGTGACCGAAGCCGATCTTTTTGCCGCAGAAAACGCCATGCGCGCCCTGCACCAAACCCCGCTGTTTTGTGTGCGCGACGGGGAGGAGGCGCTTGACAAAATGCTGGAAGATCACGGCTACGGCGTGATCGACCCGGTGAATGTTTACGCGATGCCGGTGGCGGAACTGGCGGGCAACGTGCCGGATCCGGGCACCGTGTTTACCATGTGGCCGCCCATCGCGATCGTAAAAGAGTTTTTCGAGGAAGGCGGCATCGGATCGGGGCGTCAGGCGGTCATGGAGCGAGCGGATTGCGAAAAAGCTGCAATCTTTGTGCAAATTAGCGCCGAACCCGGCGGCGCGGCCTATATTGGCATTTCAAAGGGCATCGCCGTGATTCACGCGATTTTCGTGCCCGAACGCGTCCGGCGGCGCGGCGCGGCCACCCTGATCCTCAAAACCGCCGCCAACTGGGCACAAAAACACGGCGCGACAACCCTCGCCCTCATCGTGACGCAGGGTAATCACGCCGCCAACCCGCTCTATGCTTCCCTCGGTATGCGTCTTGTGGGCCACTATCATTACCGCATCAAGGAGGCATAAATGACCGAAAAGATTACCGCGCTGGACCTGCCGATAGTCGATCCGCTGCCCGAGAACATTCAGGCCTATTTCGACCTGTGCGACGAAAAGCTGGGCCTCGTGCCCAACGTGCTGAAAGCCTACGCGTTCGACATGGAAAAGCTGAATGCTTTCAGCGCCTTTTATAACGACCTGATGCTGGGCGACAGCGGGTTAAGCAAGCTCGAACGCGAGATGATCGCGGTTGTGGTCTCGTCGACCAACCGCTGCTGGTATTGTCAGGTCGCGCACGGCGCGGCGGTGCGCGAATTGTCCGGCGACCCGGCGCTTGGCGAAGCAATGGTGATGAATTTCCGCGCCGCGAACCTGTCTGACCGGCACCATGCGATGCTGGAATTTGCCGAGAAGCTGACGCAAACCCCGAGCAAGGTTGATGCGCCGGATCGTGCCGCCCTGCGCGAAGCGGGCTTTTCGGATCGCGATATTTGGGATATTGCGTCCGTGGTTGGCTTTTTCAACATGACCAACCGCGTGGCACAGGCCACGGATATGCAACCCAATGACGCCTATCACGCGCAGGCAAGATGATCCGAACCCTTCCGCTCCTTTTCGCTCTGATCCCGGCCCCGCTCGCGGCGGCAACGCTGGAACTACCGGCGGGGGCGGAATTGCGCGCGGAGGTCGTGGACCCGGCGGGGCGCTATGCGCTGCCGCTGGCGCCGTGGGCTGCGGGAAGCGGGGTCAAAGCGCGCGAGACAACCGGGCAGATCAGCCGGCAAGCCTGGCGACTTGGCGGCACGGGGCTTTCGAGCTTTCAAATTCTGTCCGACCTGCGCGCGCAATTGGAGTCGGACGGTTTTTCCATCCTGTTTGAATGCTCAACCCGCGAATGCGGCGGCTTTGATTTCCGTTATGGCACCGAGGTGCTGACGGAACCGGCGATGCACGTAAACCTTGGGGATTTTCATTTTCTATCGGCGGAAAATGAGGCGAATAATCTGGTCAGCCTGCTGGTCAGCCGTTCCGCCTCCGCCGCCTTCGTGCAGGTGATACAGGTCGGCGACGCCGCACCGATCACGCAGCCGGTCACGTCAACGCGGGCGGTTCCGGGCACGGCCCTGCCGACGGCGGAACTGTCCGAGATTGGTCCGGCAATGGAAAGCGTTGGGCGCTATATCCTTGCCGATCTGGTGTTTGAAACCGGCTCGGCGGCGCTCGGCCCCGGCGATTTTACCTCGCTGACCGATCTCGCCGCTTATCTCAAAGCCGACACATCGCGGCGCGTGGCGCTGGTTGGGCATACGGATGCGACCGGCTCGCTGTCCGGCAACGTATCGCTTTCGAAACGACGGGCGGAAAGCGTCATGGCGCGGTTGATTTCCGATTTCGGCGTCCCGGCCGCACAGCTTGAAGCAGACGGCATTGGCTACCTCGCCCCGATCGCAACCAACCAGACGGAAGAAGGGCGCGCGACGAACCGTCGGGTTGAGGCTATTTTGGTTTCCACCCGTTAGAGCAGAAATCGATAAATCTGAATCAAAATTCCCTGCCTCTCAATCAGCATCTTGCTGATTTCAAACGTGAATTTTGATGCCGATATTACAAATTAAATCGATTTCGCTGTAAAAAAACGCCCCGCACGAAGCGGGGCGAAAGTGCGTGCGTTCCCAAGTCGCAAGCGGTATTACCAGATTTCCGGGCCTTTATCGGCGAAAGAATGCACCAGAAAATCAATGAAAGCGCGGACCTTTGGCTGCGTGAAGCGACCGGGCGGATAGACCGCATAAATGCCCTGTTCATCCGCCGGTAGCCCCGGAATGGCCTCTTCAATCAGCCCCTTCTGCATGGCGTCGGCGTATAGGAAGCTCGGCAGATAGGCGATGCCAAGACCCGCGATGGCGGCGTTAAGCAGGGATTGCCCGTCATTGACCGATAGCCAGCCCGCCGTGCGCACCTGACGCACCTCGCCCGATGGCGCGGGCACTTTCCACACATTGCCCGAACTTTGGCTCGAATAATGCAGCAACTTATGGTCGTTCAGGTCGTCGATCCGCTCCGGATGGCCGTATTTTGCAAAATATTCCGGCGAGCCGACCATACGGCGATTGGTTGTCGCAAATTTACGGGCGCGCAAAGAGCTGTCTTCCAACTCGCCCACGCGAATCGCCATATCAAAACCTTCGGAAATCAATTCAACATAACGGTTGTTCAGGACCATATTCACCGTCACATCCGGAAAATCCCCAAGGAATTCGCCCAGAACCGGCGAAAGGTGGTTCACACCAAAATCGGTTGCAACCGAGAGGCGCAAGACACCGGACGGGGCAGATTGCATCGACGTGACCAACGCGTCCGCTTCCCCGGCATCGTTCAGCACCCGGCGGGCGCGATCATAATAAGCGAGGCCAATTTCCGTTGGGGAAACCCGGCGCGTCGTGCGGTTGAGAAGCCGCGCGCCCAACCGTGCTTCCAGCGAGGAAACATGCTTGGAAACGGCGGATTTGGAAATCCCCATCTTCTTCGCAGCGTCAGTAAAGCCGCCCTGATCCACCACAGTGGCGAATGCTTCCATTTCAGTCAGTCGGTCCATTTTTGTTCTTTCGTCCTTGCCGAATACAAACTGTTTCGCAGTCAAATTGGGCAAGAAAGTGGAACGAACCTGACAAAAGCGCGATTATTGGAGGAATTGTTCGTGACTTAGAAACGCTTTCTTAACTCACGCGGTCTCAACACAATGCCGCCGGAACGCTTTTTTCAGCATATCCAGTTCGGCGCGCAAAAGATCCAGTTCGGCGCGGAAGTCCTCTGACAGCGGCTGACCCGCAAGGATAGCGAAGCTGGCGAGCTTGTCGCCCGTTTCACGGTCGGTGATGACATAGGTCTGCACCCCGTCCGCAATGGTTTCCGGCGGGATTGCCACGCGCAAAAGAAAATCCTTTGGTGCGTCCGGCTGTTCGATCACCCGCACATCTTCCAACGGTTTCGCGAGGTGATGCACCGCGATGTCAGGCATGGTATCGCACCCGGTCAACACCCCCTCCCAGAAGCCAGCGTGAATTCGCGTTGGGGTCAAATGCATGGCCATCTCCTCACATTTCGGCGCGCGGGCGGCGGCTGAAGGTAACATCGCGCAGGAATACCTGATTCATCTCCGCCCCCTCGAAAATCAGGTCCACCCAGGCACCATCGACCCGTTTTTCGTTCAACTCGGTATAGGCCAAATCAAATTCCACCACGGATTTTCCATTCGAAAGCGGCAATTCACGTACCAACTGCACCGAATTGGGCCCGTGGCGCACATTGAGGCGGGCAAAAAGCTCCATCGGTTGCTCGGTCTCGACCAGCGCTTCCATCCGCACGATATGGCGCCGGGTCAGCCCCTCAACCGCCTCTTTTGGCAAATTGATCACCAGTGACATGAAGGAACCGTCGAAACGGAACACGTCCACTTGCAGACCAAACGGCGCGATGTCTTCTTCCCGGCGGTTGCGCACCTGTCGCACGGTGAGTTCCGAGGTTTTGCAATCGTGGAACAGGGTCACTTCCGAGCCGATGGTCGATTTGGTCTCCGCCGCTGCGATTCCCGGCGGAAAGATCGGCCCGCGCCACACTTCCGGTCGCCACGCCCAGTCGCTATTCAACGGTTTCTGCACCGCCTTCGATCCATCCACCGGCAGCGCCAACCGCCCCTCGGCGTGAAACAGCACCCGGTCCATCAACTCCTTCATCGCCAGCGCCCGCGCCCGCACCTTGCGCAGCGACGCCAGCCGCATATTCGGCGCCGCATCGGCAATCGCCGTCCAGCGCGACAAAGCGCGACGATGCAACCAGCGTTGAATAAAAGAGTTCTGACTTTCCGACATGGAGGGGAATCACACCTGCTCTGACCACACCCATTCTTAAAACAAAATTGTTAATTTAGGGCAAACGATTGAACCAATCGGCCAAAGGATTTGCCGAATTGGCTTCGCCCGGTGCCGGATTGGCACGGCGCAGGCGGGTCATCAGGTCTTCGAGCAAAGCACGCGCCGCGTCCGAGCCGCCTTCTTGCCCGCGATAGGTTGAAGCGGTCGCGCTGACCAGCCGTCCGCCCGCGGCAAAAATCGCGCGCCAGTAGGTGTCAGAAAGCTTGCCCTTGCCGCCGCCATCATTGGCCAGAACCAAAACGTGATTCTCGCCCCGGCTCAAATCCAGAATGGTCGCCGCACCCGCCCCTTTGCGCGCCACCATCTCCCGCCCGGTCTCGGTCGACAAAAAGGCGGTCATCTGGTCCAGCGCACCGGCATCCAGCGCCAGCTCCACCGCCGTGACCGAAACCGTCAGCAGCGCCGCCATTTTGGGCTTGGCGTCTTTCGGATTGCCGGAAATAGCGGAGCAGGACCCCAGAACCGCAAACGCCTCACCGCCGCGTTCACGCACCGACCCGGTATCGACACAAAAGCCGCGCGGCCCTTCGACGTTGAAACTGCCCAACAACACCGCCTTTTGGGGCGCTTTGCCCGCAGGCGCCTCCCCCCGGCCGGAAAGCTGCGGGAAGCCCTCCCCAAAACACCCCGACAGCGCGGCAACCAGCCCGAGCAGAACCAGCGATCTGAACATTCCCCTTTTCAATGTCTTCTCCCCCGTTACACTGCGCTTGTTACGAAAGCGAACGGATCGGTCAAGTCTTGGTCAAGTCGGAGGGACGCGAAATGTTTTGGGAAGTTGCAGAGACGCGCCGGGAAATCTGGCGATTGCTTCTGGCGGTGGTTTTGATCGTAGTCACCTGGGGCGGCACCATGTTCGTCCTGGCTAAGGCGATTCAGGCGATCCGCATGTTGTTCGGCGCAACTACACTCCCCAAAGTGCTGGATTTCAGCAGCAGCCCCGGCCCCGTGGTCATACTATTGCTAACCTATGCCGGGCTGACGCTCGGCATTGCCCTCGCAGTCTGGTTCCTCTACCGCCGCCGTTTCCGCACCCTGTTCGGCGCAAGCGAACGCATCCGCTGGGACCATTTCGGGCTTGGCGTCCTCGCCATTCTCGCAATAACCCTCGCTATGTTATTGCTGACATTCCTGGCGCCGCTTTTCCTGCCCGCCGACATTCTGCCGGAAATCCGCAGGAACCTTGATCTGTCGCAATGGCTGACCTACCTGCTGCCGGGTCTTGTCGCCGTGGCCATCCAAACCTCTGCCGAAGAATTTGCTTTCCGCGGGCTTTTGCTGCAACAACTGCGCGCCCGGTCTGCCAATCCGCTGATCTGGGCCGTGCTGCCCTCCTGCGTTTTCGGCCTCATCCATTTCGATCCGTCTGCCTTCGGCGAGACCGCCGCCGTGCTATATGTTCTATACACCACGCTGGCCGGCATCTTCCTCAGCATCATCACCCTGCGCACCGGCAATCTCGGCGCTGCCCTCGGCCTGCACTTCGCCAACAACGCGCTCTTTGTGCTGTTTGTCAGCTTGCATACCTACCTCAGCGGCGCCTCGCTCTATGTTATCGCCCCAAACATGGTTGCAAGTTACTTTAACTTTTCCCTGTTCATTACCTATGCCCTGATCGCTTACACCCTCATCCTGTGCGCGGCATTTTTCCTTTGGTGGCGGAGAGCCTGATTGCAAATTCCCTCGCGGCACCCTAACTATGCCCAAAAGCTGGAGGCGACATGAACTGGATCACAAACTATGTGCGGCCGCGAATCAATTCGTTGTTTTCGCGTCGCGAGGTTCCGGAAAACCTGTGGATCAAATGCACGGAATGCGGCCAGATGCTGTTTCACCGCGAGTTGGCGGAGAACCTGAACGTCTGCACCTCCTGCGATCATCACATGGCCATGTCGCCGCGCGAGCGTTTCACTGCGCTGTTTGATGGCGGGATTTTCACGGAGATCGAGGTGGAAAAACCCATCGAAGACCCGCTGAAATTCCGCGATCAGAAGCGCTATCCCGAACGGATGAAAGCGGCGCAGAAAAAGACCGGAGAGGCGGAAGCCATGCTGGTGGCGGAAGGGGAAATCGGACGCACCCCGATCGTCGCCGCCGCGCAGGACTTTTCCTTCATGGGCGGGTCGATGTCGATGTATGTCGGCAACGCGATCCTCGCCGCCGCTGAACGCGCCGTGGCAACCAAACGCCCGCTGGTGCTGTTCTCCGCCGCGGGCGGGGCGCGGATGCAGGAGGGCATTCTGGGCCTGATGCAAATGCCGCGCACCACGATTGCCGTCGACATGCTGAAAGAAGCGGGCCTGCCCTATATTGTGGTCCTGACGCATCCGACCACCGGCGGCGTCACCGCCTCTTACGCCATGCTGGGGGATGTGCATATCGCCGAACCGAACGCGCTGATCGGCTTTGCGGGCGCGCGCGTTATCGAACAAACCATCCGCGAGAAGCTGCCGGAAGGGTTCCAGCGAGCCGAATATTTGCTCGACCACGGCATGTTGGACCGGGTGACGCATCGCAAGGACATCAAGGATGAGCTGGTAACCATCCTGCGCATGTTGATGGGGCTGGACCCGGCGGTGCGCGGTGATCTGCCTGCGCCGGAGGAAAAGGCCGCGCCGGAAGAGGCGGCGCCCGAAGAGGCCAAAGCCCCGGAAGAAAAGGCTCCCGAAGCGTGAGCAGCGGCTCGGACGCCATCCTTGAGCGGATGATGCGGCTGCACCCGAAGATCATCGACCTGACGCTGGACCGGGTTTGGCGCCTGTTGGAGGCGCTGGACCACCCGGAGCGCAAATTGCCGCCGGTCGTGCATATCGCCGGCACCAACGGCAAAGGGTCAACGCTGGCCATGATCCGCGCCGGGCTGGAAGGGGCGGGCCAGCGCGCCCATGCCTATACCTCGCCGCATCTGGCCCGCTTTCACGAACGCATCCGCATCGCGGGCGAGTTGATCAGCGAACCCGCGCTGGAGGCGCTACTGGCGCGCTGTGAGGCGGCCAATGGCGGTGCACCGATCACCTATTTCGAGATTACCACGGTCGCCGGGTTGCTCGCCTTCGCCGAGGCGGAAGCGGATTACACCCTGCTGGAAGTCGGCCTTGGCGGGCGGCTGGATGCCACCAATGTCGTCGATCCGGCGCTTACCATCATCACCCCGATCTCCATCGACCACACGCAGTTTCTCGGCAACACGCTGGCGGAAATCGCGGGCGAAAAGGCGGGGATTATCAAACGCGGGGTGCCGGTGATTGTCGGGCCGCAGCCAGATGAGGCGCTGGAGGTGATCGAAGCCCGCGCCGCCCGGCTCGGCGCCCCGGTCTTCGCGCATGGCCAGCATTGGCATGTTTTCGAGGAGCGCGGACGGTTGATCTATCAGGACGAAACCGGCCTGCTCGACCTGCCGCTCCCCGCCCTGACCGGCCCACATCAGATCCAGAACGCCGGCGCCGCCATCGCCGCGCTGCGCCAGCTTGGGTTCGGCGAAAGCGCCTGCGAAGCAGCGATGCGCGATGTGCGCTGGCCCGCGCGGATGCAACGGCTCAGCGCCGGGCCACTGATCGAGCGCGCCGCGCCTGCCGAGCTTTGGCTCGATGGGGGGCATAACCCGGCAGCGGGAAAGATGCTGGCGCAGGTGCTGCGCGACCTGCCCCCGCGCCCGACGCATCTGATCTGTGGTATGCTCAACACCAAGGACGTGACCGGCTATCTGCGCCCGCTGGCGGAGGTTGCGGACAGCTTAACCGCAGTAGAAATCCCCGGCGAAACCGCGACGCTCAGCGCTGAAGACACGGCCCGCGCCGCACGCGAAGCCGGGTTTGCGCGCGTATCGGAAGCGCCGGACGTGGCGCGCGCCATCGAAGCGCTGGAACGCGAAAACACCCGCATCCTGATTTGCGGCTCGCTCTACCTTGCCGGGAATGTGCTGCGGGAAAATCGCTGATTTCCGCCATTTTTCGCTCATGCCGTCAGAAAAAATTTTCCCGGCGAATCCGCGAAAATGCCCAAAATCCCCGCAACCCTTTGATGCGACTCAGTTTTATCCGACAAACCGAGTCGTTTCACCTGTCAACCCATAATATTGACCCTCAGGCGCAAATCACACTATATCTTGTGTGAACTGCACAGGACTTCAAGAACAGGCGTAAGAATAAAAATGAGCAGAACGGACTTGGGGTCGCTTTCGGGCGGCCCCTTTTTTGTTCACGCCTCCAAACCCCATTCTTCGCCCTGCATCTCGCGCAGCCGCGACGCGGTGCGCTCGAACTCAAACGAACCTTCGCCCTCGTGGTAGAGAAATTCCGGCTCTGCGGCGGCGGTGGCGATCAAGCGCACATTGGCTTCATAAAGCGCGTCGATCAGGGTGACAAACCGCTTGGCTTCGTTGAAATTCTGCCGCGACAGGGCCGGGATGCCCTCCAGAAACAGAACCCGCACCGACCCCGCAATGGCGAGGTAATCGGCGGGGCCAAGTAACGCGGCGCACAGGTCAAAAAAGCTGGTGCGCGCCGCCCCCGCCGCCGCTTCGCGCAGGGTAATCTCGCGGCCCTTGACCGTGATCACCATTGGCTCCGGCACCGCCTGCCCGATCAAATCGCGCCACATCACATCCATCGCCGAGCGCGCCGCAGCATCATCAGGGCAGAAATAAACCTGCGCTCCGGCGAGGCGATTTTGCCGATAATCCGTCGGGCTGACGAGTTCATGCACCACAAGCTGCTCTTTGATCAGGGCGATGAAGGGCAGGAAAAGCTGCCGGTTCAGCCCGTCTTTATACAGATCATCCGGCACGCGATTCGAGGTCGTCACAATGACGACGCCCGCGTCAAACAACATCTGAAACAGACGGCCGACGATCATCGCATCGGTAATGTCGGTGATCTGCATCTCGTCCAGCGCGAGCAGGCGCAGCCCCTTGATCATCTTGTCTGCCACCGGCGCCAGCGCGTCCTGATTGCCGTTCTGGCGCGCCGCGTGCATCCCCGCATGCACCTCCTGCATGAAGGCGTGAAAATGCACCCGGCGTTTGCCCTCAATGGCCAGATTGCCAACGAACAAATCCATCAGCATCGACTTGCCGCGCCCGACACCTCCCCAAAGATACAGCCCCTGCGGCACCTCTTCCGGCTTATGGAACAGCCCCCCAAGAATGCCGCGTTTACGGATTTTCACCGCCTCCAGATGGGCGCGAATGTCTTGCAATGCGGGTAGAACGGCTTCCTGCGCCGGGTCGGGACGCAACTCGCCCGCCGCAACCATCTGCGCGTAAATTTCCTGTAGAGTCTTAGTCATAGCCCCGACATACCCCGCGCGCGCAGGTTTGAAAAGCGCTCTAAACCGGCAGCGCGGTGGTCTTGAACACGGTGCGCAGGGCAAAGCTTGATTGCATGTGCTGCACGCCGGGGAGGCGGGCGAGTTTCTGGCGATGAATGCGCGCGAAATCGTCGGTATCGGCGGCCACGACTTTCAGGATGTAATCCGCCTGCCCCGCCATCAAATGACATTCCAAAACCTCCGGGACTTTCGCCACCTCCCTCTCAAACGCAGCAAGAATTTCATCCGCCTGCCCGGCAAGAGTGATCTCAACAAACACCGTCGCGGCCAGCCCGATCTTGCGTGGATTCAGCATGGCGACGTAATCGCGGATAAACCCTTCCGCCTCCAGCCGGGCGACGCGGCGGTGACATGCCGAGGGCGACAGGTTCACCCGCTCGGAAAGTTCTGCATTCGACATTCGCCCCTGTTTTTGCAGCACCGCCAGAATGCGACGATCTAAGCTGTCCAATCCCTGATCCATCGAATTTCCTTTCTTGGAATTCGTAATCCTACGAAGAATCTCCCGCACAGTAGCCAAATCCCGCCCAAAATTTCAAACGTTTTTCACGGCTTGAAACGTAGTTTGTAGCGACATCAACACGGAGAATCGCAATGCGTATCGGCTGTCCCAAAGAGATCAAACCCCAGGAATTTCGCATCGGTCTGCGCCCGGCGGCGGCGCGTGAACTGGTGACGCATGGGCATGAGGTTCTGGTGGAAACCCGCGCGGGGATTGGCTCTGGCTTCCCCGATGAGGCTTATATCGCGGCGGGAGCGAAGATCGCGACCAGCGCGGCGGAAGTGTTCGAAAAGTCGGAAATGATCGTCAAGGTGAAGGAGCCGCAGGCGGTTGAACGCAAAATGCTGCGCGAGGGGCAGCTGCTCTTCACCTATCTGCACCTCGCCCCGGACCCGGAACAGACCCGCGACCTGCTCGATAGCGGCGTCACAGCGATTGCTTATGAGACCGTGACCGCCGATGATGGCACGCTCCCGTTGCTGGCGCCGATGTCGGAGGTGGCCGGGCGGCTGGCGCCGCAGGTTGGCGCGTGGACGCTGCAAAAGGCCAATGGCGGGCGCGGTGTGCTGATGGGCGGCGTGCCGGGCGTGGCGCCGGCCAATGTGGTCGTCGTGGGCGGCGGGGTTGTCGGCACCCATGCGGCGCGGATTGCTGCCGGGATGGGCGCGGATGTGACGGTGCTGGACCGCTCCCTGCCCCGTCTGCGCTATCTCGACGACGTGTTCGGCGGCACTTTCAAGAACCGCTATTCCTCGGATGCCGCGCTGGACGATGTGCTGCCCGGCGCCGATATGGTAATCGGCGCGGTGCTGATCCCTGGCGCCGCTGCGCCGAAACTGGTACGTCGCGAACATCTGGCGCAAATGAAACCGGGCGCAGCGCTGGTGGACGTGGCGATTGATCAGGGCGGCTGCTTTGAAACCTCGCGCGCCACGACCCATGCCGATCCGGTCTATGAGGTCGACGGCATCATGCATTACTGCGTCGCCAACATGCCCGGCGCAGTTGCCCGCAGCTCGACCATGGCACTCGGCAACGCCACCCTGCCCTTCATGCTGCAACTGGCAGACAAGGGCTGGCGGCAGGCCTGCGCGGATAACAAACACCTGCTGGCAGGGCTGAACGTCCATGCCGGCAAGCTGACCTACGGCGCGGTCGGCGAGGCGCTCGGGATCGACAGCGTGGACCCGGCCAGCGTCCTGTAAAACACACCCAAAGCCCCGCCACCGCGCGGGGCTTTTTTCATGCGCCTTGTAAATCCCAAAAGCATTTCAAACGACGCCAGCCCGGCTTGATCAAAAAGACCGACTGTTATCTACTATTTCCGACCCGGAAGGAGGCGGCTAAATATGGTGCATTGGATCATCGCAATACTCGCAGGTATCAACGGCCTGTGGATGATCGCAGACGGGGTCCACGTTCTGCGCAACGGCAAATATATCGGCCCGGAAGTGCCCGGCCCCTGGCGCCACATCGTGGAAGCGATTGGGCTGGACCCCCTGAAAATCGGTCCGGCTTTCATTTTTCTCGGCGCATTCTGGCTACTCGCCCTCGCCCTGCATCTTGGTAAAATCTCGAGTTTACTACTGATCCTCGCCGCCTTTACGACGCTTTGGTATCTGCCCTTGGGGACGATTATTTCCCTTGCTGTTCTGGGACTTGTCTTTTTGACACGCTGAACCAGCGCCCAACATCAAAACGAATTCGGAGGAGTGATGGTAGCGTGGGGCGGACTTGAACCGCCGACCCCAGCATTATGAGTGCTGTGCTCTAACCAGCTGAGCTACCACGCCATCACAAGGGGTGATTATTTCCGGCAGGCGGGCGTGTCAAACGAAAAACGAACCAAGCGCGCAAAAAACCCGAACAGCAAAAAGGGCGCGCCGCCCGGCACGCCCTTCGCATCTTTTCAGACCCGCTTATTTCTTCAGCGCGTCGCGAATTTCGGTCAGGATGTCCAACTCGGTCGGACCCGCCGGTGCCGCCTCGGCCACAGCTTCCTCTTTCTTCATCGCTGCGTCCTTCGCCTTGTTGACGGAACGCACCAGCATGAAGACCACGAAAGCAATGATCAGGAAGTTGATCACGGCCATGATGAACGAACCATAGGCGAAAATCGACGCGCCGGTCTCGCGGGCGGCTTCGAGGCTCGCCCCTGCGGCAACATCGCCCGCCAGAACGGCATATTTGTTGGTGAAATCAACGCCGCCGGTGAAAATACCGATAATCGGATTGAGCAGATCATCCACCATGGATTTGACGATAGCGGTGAACGCCGCACCGATGATGATACCAACAGCCATGTCCATGACATTGCCCTTGGCGATAAAGTCTTTGAATTCTTTAAGCATGATAGCCCCTTCCCCTTACTTACAAGTCGTGGGGGCAGTGTTAGCGCATAACGGCATATAATCCAAACAAAAAGAGTCGGGGAAATATGCTCCCCGACTCCCCATATAGTTAGCCGCGCAGCGTGCCGCCGGTGGCTTTTTCGACCTTGGCGACGATCTTCTGACTCACCGCTTCGATGTCTTTATCCGTCAGCGTTGCGTCGCGCGGTTGCAGGCGCACGGTGATGGCGAGGGACTTTTTGCCGTCGCCCAGCGAGCCGCCGATGAACTCGTCAAAGACCCGCACCTCGTCGATCAGCGCCTTATCCGCGCCGCTGGCGGCATTCACCAAGTTGATCGCTTCCAGATCGGCATCGACCACGAAGGCAAAATCGCGTTCAACCGCCTGCAAATCCGATGCGCCAAGCGAGCCTTTGCCAGTGCCCTTGCGGCGCGGCTGCGGCACCTTGGCCAGATGCACCGCGAAAGCCACGACCGGCCCTTTGACCCCCGCCGCCTCGATGGTTTTCGGATGCAATTCCCCGAACGCGCCCAAGACGTTTTTCGGCCCAAGACCCACCTTGGCCGACCGCCCCGGATGCCACCAATCGTTCACCTCGCGGATATAAGTCAGCTTGGCAGGCGCCCCAATGGCGGACAAAACCGCTTCAAGATCAGCCTTGGCATCGAAAGCATCGACCGGACGACGGGTGCCGAAACGGTCACGCGGGGCGGTATGGCCGACGAGGATCCCCGTCACCATTTGCTCCAACTCTTCCGGCTCGCCACCATGGAACACCGGACCGACCTCGAACAGCGCCAGATCCATGAAACCGCGCGCCTGATTGCGTGCCGCCGCCTGCAGCAAGCCGGGCAGCAGCGAGGGCCGCATATGGCTCATTTCCGAGGAAATCGGGTTGGCCAGTTTCACCGCATCCGTGCCCCCGCCAAAAGCGCGCGCGCCCGCTTCGTCGATGAAGGAATAGGTGACGCATTCGTTATAGCCCAGCGCCGCAACCACGCGTCGCGCGGTGTTCTGGCGCTTTTGCAGCGGGGTCAGAACCGGCTTCGGCACGCCAACCTCCGTGCGCGCCAGCGGCTTGCCAACCAGCTTGGTCAGCGACGCCACGCGCGCGACCTCCTCAACCAGGTCCGCCTCGCCCAGCACATCTGGCCGCCAGCTCGGCACATGCGCCATATCGCCCTCCAGCCGGAAACCCAGTGCCTCCAGCGTCGCGCGTTGTTCATCCGCGGGAATGTCCATGCCGACAAGGCTCTGCACCCGGCCCGTGTCGAGCTTGTAAGCCCGCGACACGTCCGGCACCGCCCCCGCAATCACCACGTTCGATGGCTCACCGCCGCACAGATCGAGGATCATCTGCGTCGCCAGTTCCAGCGCCGGCGCGTTAAACGCCGGGTCAATGCCGCGCTCATTACGGTAACGCGCGTCGGAATTGATCTTCAGCGCCCGGCCCGTCTTGGCGATCTGGATCGTGTCCCAAAGCGCCGCCTCCACAAACACATCGGTGGTCTCCTCGGTGCAGCCCGTCGCCAGACCGCCCATGATGCCACCGATGCTCTCAACGCCCTCAGCGTCCGAAATCACCACCGCACCCTGCGGGAAGGTGTATTCCTTCTCATCAAGGCCCACGAGGGTTTCGCCGCCCTGAGCGCGATGCACCCGCAGGTCTCCCTTGACCTTACCCGCATCGAACACATGCAGCGGGCGGTTCATGTCATAGGTGAAGAAATTGGTCACATCGACCAACGCAGAAATCGGGCGCAGACCGATAGCGCGCAGACGGTTCTGCAACCATTCCGGCGACGGGCCGTTCTTCACGCCGCGAATGACGCGCCCCATGAAAACCGGGCAATCCTCGGCGGTATCGGCGTCAATCGACACGCCAATCGGGCACTCAAACTGCCCCGCAACCTCCGCCTCTTTCATCGGCTTCAGCACGCCCAGACCCCGCGCCGCCAGATCGCGCGCAACCCCGCGCACACCCAGCGCATCCGGGCGGTTCGGCGTGATTGCGATGTCAATCACCGGGTCCACCTTGGCCGGATCATGCGCCGCGAGCCAGTCAACAAACCGCTCCCCGATCTCGCCCGAAGGCAGCTCGATGATGCCGTTATGCTCATCGGAAAGCTCCAACTCGCGCTCGGAAGCCATCATACCGTGGCTCTCAACGCCGCGGATCTTGCCGACCGACAGGGTCAGATCAATGCCGGGCACATAATCACCGGGCTTGCACAGCACCACCGTGATCCCCTCGCGCGCATTCGGCGCTCCGCAGACGATCTGTTTGTCGCCCTCATCGGTCGCAACGGTGCAAACCCGCAAACGATCCGCATCCGGGTGCTGCTCGGCATGCTTGACCTTGGCCAGCGTAAAGCCCTCGATGCGATCCGCCGGATTGATAACCTCTTCCACCTCAAGCCCGAGATCAGTCAACGCCTCCGCAATTTCATCAACGGTGGCTTCGGTATCGAGATGTTCTTTCAGCCAGGAGAGTGTAAATTTCATTTTTCTTTCCACTTCGCCTCTGCGAATATTTCCTCGTAAACAGGTGGGCTTTCTACTCCGTCAAACATTTCCGCTAGAGCTTTCATGGAGGGGGCTTCTGCGGTTTTCACGAGCTTGCCAAATTCTTTATAGTTTTCATCATCACCGAGACAAAAATCCATCTTCACCTCTACGCCTCGTGTTGTAATTTGGAAGACGCCTTCAGTCGGGGCAGAATCAATTCTCTCTATCAGCTTGTGTTCTAAACAGGTCTCATAGAGTTCTTTCCTATCTTTTCGTTGAAACTCTTTATCTACCATACCCTCTGTGTCTACTTCATTCAGAGCACGTACAATACGTTTAATCGACATAGTCACCGCGAAATCCCCCCCCGCATGGTTGGCACGTCGAGCGCGGCAAACCCATAGTGACGCAGCCAGCGCAGGTCGCTATCAAAGAAGGCGCGCAGGTCGGGGATGCCGTATTTCAACATGGCGAGGCGGTCGATACCGAGGCCAAAGGCAAAGCCCTGCCATTCGTTCGGGTCCAGCCCCGCACTTTGCAGCACTTTCGGATGCACCATGCCGGAGCCGAGAATTTCCATCCAGTCGTCACCCTCGCCCACTTTCAGCGTACCGTCCTGCCATGAACAGCGCAGATCGACTTCCGCCGAGGGCTCGGTGAAGGGGAAGTGACTGGCGCGGAAGCGAAGCTCGACGTGATCGACCTCGAAAAAGGCGCGACAAAACTCTTCCAGCACCCATTTCAGGTTGGCCATCGAAATGTCGCGATCAATCGCCAGCCCTTCGACCTGATGGAACATCGGCGTGTGGGTCTGGTCATAATCCGAGCGATAAACCCGCCCCGGCGCGATCACGCGAATCGGCGCGCCCTGCTTCTCCATGGCGCGGATTTGCACGGGCGAAGTATGGGTGCGCAGCACATGCGGCGGGCGATCATCGCCCTCGGCACGGTGCATGTAAAAGGTGTCGAATTCCTGCCGCGCGGGGTGGTGCGGCGGGATGTTGAGGGCGTCGAAATTATACCAGTCGCTCTCGATCTGCGGCCCCTCGGCGACGGAAAACCCCATATCGGCGAAAATGGCGGTGATTTCCTCGGTCACCTGACTGATCGGGTGGATGCTGCCCTGCCGCGCGGGACGGCCCGGCAACGTCACGTCAAGCCACTCGGTCGTTAGCCGCGCATTGAGCGCCGCATCCGCCAGCCCCGCTTTCTTCGCCGCAATCGCCGCGTTGATCTCGTCCTTCAGGGCGTTGAGCTTCGGCCCCATGACCTGCCGCTCTTCCGGCGTCATCTTGCCCAGCTCGCGCATCTTCAGCGCCACTTCACCCTTCTTGCCCACGGCGGCAACGCGAATTTCCTCAAGGGCGGCCTCGTCCGCCGCCGCGCCGATCACTTCCAGATATTTGTTCCGCAGATCATCCATCTTCTCGCCCTTCCGGCCCCTGATTTTCCCGCATTCCGCTTACGAAACGACGGTCCTTTACGCAAGAAGCCGCGAGACCCCAAAAGGTCCGCGGCTTCGAATTTCTCTGCCCGTTCGGGCGTTTACGCGAGCGCGGCCTTCGCCTTATCGACGATGGCACCAAAAGCGTCCGGCTCGTTGACAGCGAGATCCGCCAGCACCTTCCGGTCGACTTCGATCCCGGCCAGATTCAGGCCGTTGATGAAGCGCGAATAGGTCAGGGCTTCGTCGTGCATCCGCACCGCAGCGTTGATCCGCTGAATCCACAGGGCGCGGAAATTGCGCTTGCGATTCTTGCGGTCGCGCGTGGCGTATTGGTTCGCCTTGTCGACGGCCTGGGTTGCGGTTTTGAAGTTGGACTTACGGCGGCCATAATAGCCTTTCGCAGCCTTGATTACCTTCTTGTGACGGGCGTGGGTCGTGGTTCCACCTTTAACGCGGGACATATCTCAGGCCTCCTTAGCGAGAATAGGGCATCATCGGCTTGATGATACCTTCATCAGCCTTGGACAACGTGGTGGTTCCCCGCGCGTTGCGAATGAACTTGTTGGTCCGTTTGATCATGCCGTGGCGCTTGCCTGCCTGTCCGGCCTTGATGCGGCCCGAGGCCGTCACTTTGAACCGCTTCTTGCAGCTCGACTTGGTCTTCATCTTGGGCATTTCGGTCTCCTGAAAGCTCCGGTTAAACGCGACACGGCATGCCGTTGGCCGGCCACGCATATAGAGCGGGCTTCTTAGGCGCGTTTGCCTCCCGTGGCAAGGGCTAATTCAGGTAATGTCCAATCACGCGGATAATGGCGTTGGGCACGTCCTGCAGGGTGTAGCCCGAGGGGCTTTGGGTAACGGCAAAAGCGATCAGCGCACCGCCGATCAGGAACATGATTGCCGCCACCCGAGGCGGCTGACCGTCCACAACGGCGCTGAAAACGGGCGGGATCGCCAAAGCAAGAACAATAATCCCGATGGTCAGGAAAAGATCATACTGCATCACAACACTCCACTGCGCCTATTATTCGCCCTCCGTCGCGAAAATCAAGCTTTCATCGCAGGGCGCGACGCGCAGCACGTTGGTTGTGCCGGGCACGTTGAACGGCACCCCGGCCGTCACCACGATCTGATCGTCCTTATCGGCGATCCCCATGGCCAGCGCCGTGCGCACGGCTTCGATCACGGCGGTCTTGAACCGATCCGCGTTGCGTTCGGTGACATGGCAGGACACGCCCCAGCTCAGGCAGAGGCGGCGCGCGGTGCCGGTCAGCGGGGTCAGCGCGAGAATCGGCACGCGGGGGCGTTCGCGGGCGGTCAGAAGGGCGGTGGTGCCAGAATGGGTGAAGCAGCAAATGGCCTTGATGTCGGTCGCTTCCGCGATTTCGCGGGCGGCGGACACGATGCCATCCGCGACGGAAGTGCGCTCGATGCGGCGGGAATTTTCCATTACGCGCAGGAAGGTCGGGTCCGCCTCGACTTCGCGCGCCACATTGTTCATCGTCGAAACCGCCTCGATCGGGTAATTCCCCGCCGCGCTTTCCGCCGACAGCATCACCGCATCGGCGCCTTCATAGATGGCGGTCGCCACGTCAGACACCTCGGCGCGGGTCGGCACCGGGCTTTCAATCATGCTCTCCATCATCTGCGTCGCGACGATGACCGGCTTGCCGGCAAAGCGACAGGCATGCACAAGGCGCTTCTGGATCGGCGGCACGTTCTGCACAGGCAGTTCGACCCCCAGATCCCCGCGCGCCACCATGATCCCGTCAGACGCCGCGAGGATTTCCTCAAAGGCGCGCACAGCGGCGGGTTTCTCGATCTTCGACAGCACGGCGGCACGCCCCCGCGCCAGTGCCCGCGCTTCCTCCACATCGGCGGCGCGCTGCACAAACGACAGCGCCAGCCAATCGACCCCCAACTCACAGGCAAATTCCAGATCCGTCCGATCCTTCTCCGACAACGCCGCCACAGGAAGCACCACATCGGGAACATTGACCCCCTTGCGGTCAGAAATCGTGCCGCCAACCATCACTTCACAATTGGCAAAATCCGCCCCATGTTCGCGCACTTTCAGACGAAGCTTCCCGTCATTGACCAAAAGCGTCGCCCCAACCTCCAGCGCATCGAAAATCTCTTTATGCGGGAGCTGAACCCGCTTGCTGTTGCCCGGCGTCGGATCCAGATCGAAGCGGAACAGATTGCCCTCCTCGATATCGGCGGCCCCGGCAGCAAACACCCCGCAACGCAGCTTTGGCCCCTGCAAATCGGCGAGAATGGCAATCGGTCGACCCAGATCGGCCTCCACCTGCCGAATCGCCGCATGGCGCGCGCGGTGATCGTCGTGGTCGCCATGCGACATATTCAGGCGAAACACATCCGCCCCCGCCTCCGCCAGCGCCCGGATCATCTCATAGCTGCTGGATACGGGCCCAAGCGTTGCGACGATCTTCACGTTTCGGGGGGTGGTCATGCGGGGTTCTCCTTCAGCGCCTGCTCTGCGCCGTTGTTTGCGGTAACGGCACCTTTCCTGCCCTATGCCTGAAATGAACGCCCGCCGCAACTGGCGCTTTGGCGCGCACTGGCATAAAACATCAGGCGACACGGGGGCGTGCTAACACACGAATCATGACAGGCATATGACATATCAACCTTTTCACATCTTCGGAGAAGACCGGCCCGGACGCTGGCTGATCACGGTGGACCATGCGTCCAATCTGGTGCCGGACGCGGTGAACGGCGGCGATCTTGGCATTGCGCAAGAGGACATGGCGCGGCACATCGCGTATGATCCCGGAGCGCTGGGCGTGTCGCTGGCCTTGGGTGAGGCGCTCGACAGCCCGGTCATCGCCTCCAACTTCTCGCGACTGGTCATTGATCCGAACCGGGGCGAGGACGACCCGACCCTGCTGATGAAGCTGTATGACGGCACCATCATCCCCGCCAACCGCCACGCCGACGAGGCCGAAATCGAACGCCGCCTCAACGCCTATCACCGCCCCTATCACGACGCGGTGACGCGGATGGCGGCCCGGCGCGACGACACGATCTACCTCGCGATTCATTCCTACACCAAACAGCTCAAAGGACGCGAGGAGCGGCCTTGGCATGTGGGCATTCTCTATGCCGATGATGAGCGTTTCGCCGTGCCGCTGCTGCGCCGTCTGCACGATGAACCGGACCTCTGCGTCGGGGCGAATGAGCCGTATGGCGGGCATCTGGAAGGTGACAGCGTCGATCGACATGCAATCAAGACCCCGCGGGTCAACGCGCTGATCGAGCTGCGTAATGATCTGATCGAAACGGAAGCGCAGCAATGGGACTGGGGGCAGCGGCTGGCGCCGATGCTGACGGAGGTGCTGGACGCGACGGGGCTGTGATGTGATGAATGGGTTTGGCTTCCTGTGGCACCCGGCAGTCGGGATTTTCCTTGCGGGTGGCGCGGCGCTGGTCGCAACTTCACTGTGGCGCGCCCGGACACAGGCGCAAGAATTGCGACGCGAACGGGCGGGCGAAAGCCTTGATGATTTCCTCGCCGCCCTGCCCGATGCCGACCCGACCCTCGCGCGCATCGTCTATCAAACCGTGCAGAACATCGCCTTCCCGACCGACCCGATCCCGCTGCGCCCCGGCGACGATCTGATCCGCGATCTGGGCTTCGATCTGATGCAGGTGCTGACGGAGCTGGTGCCGGAAATCGCGCGCCGCTCCGGGCGCAAGGCACAGACGGAATTGCGCGAGACCAGCGTCGCGGGCCTCGTCGCCATGTTCGAAGCGCAAACATAAAGACGGCCCGCAAATGCGGGCCGCCCTGTTGATCCGTTGTTCGGCGGGTTACTCGTAAACGCCGCCGCCCTTGACCCGATCGGCAAACTCCGTGGTGCCGCCCGCAGCCAGAACCTTGGCCTGTTCGACCCAGTTATCGCGGCTCACACGGCCCTTGAAACCCTCGAGATTTGCATCGACCCAAGCCACCTCATCGGCGGTCCAGTTGGCGATCTGATCGAAATGGTAGAAACCCAGCTCGTTACACATGATCTCCAGCTTCGGCCCCACGCCCTTGATCATTTTCAGATCATCCGGCTGACCATCGCGGGCAGCGCTCAGCGTTTCCGGGCGGGTGCCTTCGTCCGCGCCTTCGATTACACCGTCGCCGTCGTAATCAACCTGCCCGTCGCTATCCGCAGCAACCGCCGCCGCAGCACCGCCAGCGGCCAGCGCGGCGTGATCGCGGGCGCTCAACTCGCTGTTGAGCCGGTCAATATCCTGCTTTGCCGCTGCACGCGCCGCTTCGCACTCCTTGAGCTTGCCTTGCAGTGCATTCACCTCGCCGCTGCGATCCACGACCTTACGACGGCCCCAGATGATCCACCCGACCAGCAGGCCCAGCAGCGCCGCCAGGATGATAAGAAACAGCATCTCGCTGATCAGAAAACCCCAATCCTTGAACATAAGTATTCTCCTTCCCCTGGCTTATTCAGCCCAGTCAAATGTGATGCGACGGTTCTTGGCCCGTCCTTCTTCTGTTGTGTTCGGTGCGATCGGCATGGCCTCGCCATACCCCGTAGCTTCCAGTTTCCCGGCATCCACACCCCGCGCGATCAACGCATTGCGAACCGCTTCGGCACGGGCCAGCGACAACGTCATGTTGGCCTCGTCCTGCCCCTGCGAATCGGTGTGTCCGCCGATGGTCACGCGCATGCCCGCATCTGCGGTGCAGTGGTGCATGATCCCGGCCAGCGAGTTCACCACGCGCAGCGAAACCGGATCGAGCTTGGCGGAGCCAGTGACAAACAGGATCGGCGTGCGCGAAACCTGCTCCATCGCCGCTTCGGTGCAGGCAAACCGGGTCGGATCGAAGGCTGGCCGGATGAACCAGAAGCCCGCCCGCGCATATTCCTGCGCGCCGGTCAGCACGTTGATCCGGGTCGCCCCGTCTTGCGGCGCCTTGGCAACCGTGACCTCAACCTCATCGAAGCCCTTGAGCGAGGCCGCAACTGTGTCCGCATCCAGACCCGGCAGAGCCACCGCCATCAGGCGCACCTTGCCATCCTTGACCATAATCCGCGCGCTGTCGAGATCGGTCAGCGCCGGATTCAGCGCCGCGAGGCGGGTTTCCAGCCCATCGAAATCGCCAACCGTCGGCGTGATGTCGCCCTGCACCGACTCGGTGCCGAGCGCCTTGGCCAGCCCGGTTGCGCCGAGGCGCGAAGGAACGGTGCCGTTGGCCATGAAGCCTTTGCCTGCGTCATAGGTCACGTCAAATTCGACGATGCCCGGATCCAGCACTTCAAGCGCCACAACCCGTTCGTAATCGCCCGACGCGCCCTTCAGCGCCGCTCGCGCCGCATCCGCTTCCGCGTTGGTCGCCGCGATGCCGTTCAGGGTCAGCGTGGTGCCGGTCAGGGTAAACGACCCTTCGTTGAGCGGCCCCAGCGCCGCTTCACCGGCAGCAACCGCACCGCCCCAACCTTCCGCCGCGCCATAGGCCAGCGTCAGTTCCGGGTGCCCCACATCGGTCGCCGCGCGCACCGAGGGCGCGTAGCCCGTCGAAGCCATGGAGCCATCCGCCCCTTTGGCCAACGCGGTCTCATAGGGATCAACCTTCGGCAACACGGTGATACCCGACAGGTCCACCACCCGGCGACCGTTCACGTCATTGAGCGCCGCGTCCAGCTTGTCCAAATCGCCTTGCGTATTCACCACGCCCGAGCCGTGAATGTCGCGCCCAACAACCTGCAGATCCAGCGGATGTGCGTAGCTGGCGACAACCTTCTTCGCTTCCTGCGTGATTTTGCTTTCCATGCGGACACCGTGGCTATAATTGCCCCAAAGGCCCAAACCGGCCACGCCGCCGACAAGGACCAGCGCCCCTAATGCTTTTCTCATATTTTGCCCCCTAAAACGCTTACGTCACCCCATGTGATACGCGGCACCACGCCATGCGGCAAGGGGAAAGACCACCTGTTTGCGTCACCCATACCGCTTTGGGAACGGCTTACACCGCCCGTTTGCGGCTCTCTGCAAGGTATATTTCCCGCAGCCGCGCCGCCACCGGCCCCGTATCGCCCGCGCCAATGGTCACGCCATCAATGCTCTTGACGGCGGTCACGAAGGCCGTCGCCGAGGTGATGAACGCCTCATCCGCCGCCTGCGCTTCCGCGATGGTGAAGCTGCGCTCTTCGATCTTCATCTGCGCCTCGTCCGCAAAGCGCAGAACGGCAGCGCGGGTGATGCCGTGCAGAATGTCGTTGGACAATTCGCGGGTGATGATCACCCCGTCCTTGACGATATAGGCGTTGTTCGATGTGCCCTCCGTCACCTTGCCGTTTTCGACAAACCACGCATCCCCCGCCCCCGCTTTTTTCGCCATCATCTTGCCCATCGAGGGGTAAAGCAGCTGCACGGTTTTGATGTCGCGGCGATGCCAGCGCAGATCGTCGATAGAGATTACGTCGATTGCCGGAGCGGGCGCGTCGATGCCGGGTTTGGACTGGGTGAACAGCACCAGCGTCGGCCGCACCTTTGCCGGATCAGGAAAGACAAAATCCCGGTCGCCGGGATTGCCGCGCGTAACCTGAAGGTACACCAGCCCATCCTCAATGCCGTTCTTCGCCACCAGTTCACGGTGAATGGCCAGCAATTCGTCGCGGCCCACCGGCTCTGGCATGTCCAATTCGTTGAGCGAACGCGTCAGCCGCGCGGCGTGGCCCTCGAAATCCACCAGCTTGCCGTCCAGAACGCTGGTCACTTCATACACCCCGTCCGCCATCAGAAAACCCCGGTCGAAAATCGACACCGTCGCCTCCGCCTCCGGCAGATATTCTCCGTTCACATACACGATCCGGCTCATGGGGCTCTCCTTTTTCATGGCGTGCCCCAGTCTTCGCCCGCGCGCCGCCTTCCGTCAAGCACATCCCGCCCCGCCATGCTGCAGCTGCAAAATCCGCTTGCGGGCGGGCGGGCAATAATCTACCCCAATGACAAGCGAACACGAAACAAACTTACCTAACGGAGGCCATATGTCGTTCCGAATCCAACCCGCCGCCCCATCCCGCCCGAATCGCTGTCAGCTTTTCGGCCCCGGCTCCAACACCAAGCTGTTCCCCAAAATGGCCGCTTCCGCTGCCGATGTGATCAACCTCGACCTTGAGGACAGCGTGGCACCTTCCGACAAGGACGCCGCCCGCGCCAATGTGATTGAAGCGCTGAACACGATTGACTGGGGCAAAAAAACCATGTCCGTGCGCATCAACTCGCTGGACACGCCCTATTGGTATCGCGACGTGGTGGACCTGCTGGAACAGGCGGGCGAGCGCCTCGATCAGATCATGATCCCGAAAGTTGGCTGCGCGGCAGATGTCTATGCGGTCGACGCGCTGGTCACGGCGATTGAGGCCGCCAAGGGGCGCAAAAAGCCCATCGACTTCGAGGTGATCATCGAAAGCGCCGCCGGTCTTTCCCATGTGGAAGAAATCGCCGCTTCTTCGCCGCGCCTGAAAGCGATGAGCCTCGGCGCGGCGGATTATGCCGCTTCGATGGGAATGCAGACCACCGGCATCGGCGGCACGCAGGAGAATTATTACATGCTGCGCGAGGGCGAGAAGCACTGGTCCGATCCGTGGCATTGGGTGCAGGCCGCCATCGTCGCCGCCTGCCGCACGCATGGCATCCTGCCGGTCGACGGCCCCTTCGGCGACTTCTCCGACGACGAGGGCTATATCGCGCAGGCCAAGCGCTCCGCCACTCTGGGCATGGTTGGCAAATGGGCCATTCACCCGAAACAGATCGCGCTGGCCAACGAGGTTTTCACCCCGTCGGAAGAAGCCGTTGCAGAAGCGCGCGAAATCCTCGCCGCGATGGAACAGGCCAAGGCCAACGGCGAAGGCGCAACCGTTTACAAGGGCCGCCTCGTCGACATCGCCTCGATCAAACAGGCGGAAGTCATCGTCGCGCAGGCCGAGCTGATCGCGGGCAACTGATCTGATAAAAACCGGCACCGCCCCGAAAGGCGGTGCCAACCAAGCGGCTTAGGGACAATACCCGTCGATCCGCAGATACCGGCCATGAACCCACCCGCTCGGGTCCGCTTCGCCCCAATAGGGGTCCAGACACCTGCCGGAGGCGCAATGGATGTAATACCATTTCCCGGCCCGGTCCCAGACCGCGACTTCATCGCCCAGATACAACTCGCCCAACTGCGCATAGCCCGATCCCGGACCTGTGCGCACCGCCAGAAACCCGCGCCCGGCGGCGTGGTTATACTGGCTGACCGGCCGCACCCCGGCCACAAACCCGCTGCAATCACCGGCGACGGCGACCGGCGCGGCGGCCATCATCGCCACGGCGGCAATAAGCGCAAGAAAACGTTTCATGACAATTCCTCCCTGTGGCGAGACCGGAGAAGCCGACCCCACCGGACAGGGAGAGTCTAACATGAAAGCCGCGAAAAATCGTTGATTTGGATCATCACCCAACCAGCGGCAGGTGGATCTCCGTCAGCAAATCCGATGGCGCGGTGGTGCGCGGGTCGTTGAGATAAATCTCGTAACACGGCGCATCGCGCGGCTCTTCGCCGGATTTCGGCAACCAGACACCCATAAGTTCGTCATAGCCCTGCTCGATCTGCGCATACGGCCCCTTGAAGGTCAAAACCGCATAGCGCCCGCCGGAAAGATCGGCGCTTTCGAACCCCTCGGGCACCGCGCCGCCCTTCCAAACCGCCCCGGCCATGCTGCGCAGCTCTGCTTCCGGCACGGCGGTCACGTCGTCGAAATAAATCCCCAATATCGGCCCGCATTGCGCCATCAGGCCGCGCGCCCCCAGCAGGGTGCCAAGGGTCTCAAACGCCCGGCCAATCTCCATATAAGGGCCGGTATGGGGAACACCGATCACCTTCACAGCATCGGCATTACGGATTTCTACAGGATAGGTCATTTCTCGTCCATCTCGCAAAGTCAGGTAAGGCGCATCGAGGCGCCCGTTCTTGCGAAAGGCTTGCGGGGTCTGGCCATAAGCAGCGCGGAACGCATGCGCGAAGCTCTTGGGATTATCATACCCCACCTCTCGCGCGATGGTATCCACCGCCGTTTTCTCGCGCAACAGCCGCCCCGCCGCGACATGCAGCCGCATCCGGCGCACAGTCTGCGCACAGGTTTCGCCGGTCATGGCATGATATACCCGGTGCCAGTGAAACCGGCTCATCGCCGCTACATCCGCCAGCCGGTCCAGCGACAGATCGCCGGAAATATTGTCACAGATATAATGCAAAACCCGCATCAACCGATCTTCGTAACGCACAGCCATGATCCGCTCTCCTTTCGCCCCGACACCCTGCCACCGGCCCGCGCCATAAATCTTGCTCAAATGCTTTGAGTTGCAATTACCGGGGTCTGGCCCTTATATCGAGCGAAAGCAACAGAGGGCACAAGATGACCAATTACCTCGAATTCGAGAAACCGCTGGCAGAAATTGAAGGCAAGGCGGAAGAATTGCGGGCCATGGCGCGCGCCAATGAGGAAATGGACATTGAAAAGGAAGCGCAGGCGCTTGATCGCAAGGCGGAGGCGCTGTTGAAAGAGCTGTATGGTGACCTGAGCGCGTGGCGCAAATGTCAGGTTGCGCGCCACCCCGACCGCCCCCATTGCCGCGATTATATCTATGGACTTCTGAACGAATACACCCCGCTGGCGGGCGACCGTAACTTTGCCGACGACCATTCTGTCATGGGTGGTCTTGGCCGGTTGGGCGATATGCCGGTGATGGTGATCGGACAGGAAAAGGGCTTTGACACCAAGACGCGCATCGAGCGCAATTTCGGCATGGCCCGCCCGGAAGGGTATCGCAAGGCCATCCGCCTGATGGACCTCGCCGACCGTTTCGGCGTGCCGGTAATCAGCTTCGTCGACACGCCGGGCGCCTATCCCGGCAAGGGCGCGGAAGAGCGCGGCCAGTCCGAGGCCATCGCGCGTTCAACGCAAAAGTGCCTGTCGCTCACGGTGCCGCTGATCTCGGTCATCATCGGTGAAGGCGGCTCCGGCGGTGCGGTCGCGCTGGCGACTGGCAACACGGTGATGATGCTGGAACATTCGATCTACTCGGTGATCACCCCGGAAGGCTGCGCCTCGATCCTGTGGAAAGACGCGGAGAAAATGCGCGAAGCGGCAGAAGCGCTGCGGCTGACGGCGCAGGATCTGAAGGAACTGGGCGTGGCGGATCGCATCATCCCGGAACCGCTGGGCGGTGCGCATCGTGGCAAGGAAGAAACCATCGCCGCCGTGGGCAAGGCGCTGGAAGTTGAGTTGAAGGCGTTGAAGAAGAAGCGCCCCAACACGCTGAAAAAAGCCCGCCGTGAGAAGTATCTGGCGCTCGGATCGAAAGGGCTGGCGGCTTAACGCCCCGGCCTCACCACATCGTATCCTTGGCGCGCGCGTGCCAGTTCCGATCATAGGCCGCGCCATCAAAGTCCTGCCGCACCTCGCGCAGCATGTCACCGACGCTGGGCAGCCCCTCAGCGTCGGACCCGTTCCACAGCCCCGCCCGCATCACTGCCCGCGCGCATTGCGAATACACTTCGCGAATGTCGATACTCATAACCGTGCGGGGATGTTTGCCATCCACCTCGAAAAGTGTCAGCGCTTCCGGCGCATCGGTAATGTAAGCGCTCCCGTTGACGCGCATGACGTTATGGGAACCGGGCACCATGAACATCAGCGAAATTCGCCCATCGCGCACGACATTGCGCAGCGTGTCGATCCGGTTGTTGCCGTGCCAGTCGGGCAGAAGCAGGGTCCGGTCGTCCTCGATGCGCACCACCGGCCCGGAATCGCCGCGCGGACTGCCATCGGTGCCCTCGGGACCAACGGTGGAAACCACGCAAAAGCGGGCGCGCTCAATCCAGGCGCGGTAAGCGGGCGTCAGCCGGTCCGTGACCTTGATGCGCGCCGGTTCCCCCGGAGCGCCATAAAGCGCCTCAAGGGCTGCGATATCTTCAATCTTTCGGTAGCTCAAACCCGGCCTCCGCCATCAAAGCGTTGGACGAGGTTTCAACCGCTTCTTCCATCTCCGCCATCATCTGTTCGATTTTCTTGCCCGGCTCGATCGGCGGCAGAAACTCGACCACCGCAAGCCCCGGATAGCGCATGATGCCGTGGCGTTTCCAGAACACACCGACATTGGTCCCAGCGGGCACGACCGGCTGTCCGGTCTGCTCATACAATACGCCGGTGCCGATCTTGTAGGGCTTCTTTGCCCCCGCCGCGACCCGTGTGCCCTGCGGGAAAATCACCAACTGCCCCGGATCGGTGCGCCCGTCGGCAACGTCCCTGACCATTTTCCTGATCGCCGCCCCGCGCTTGCCCCGATCCACCGGCACACAGTTGATCGCCTTCGCAAAATACCCCACGATCGGCGTCCACTTGATCTGTTTCTTCATGATGAATTTCGGACGGGGCAGCACCGAAACGATCAACAGAATATCGAAAAACGACTGGTGCTTGGCGGCGACGATCACCTCCCCATCCGGCACCTCGCCCCGGATCTCGGAGCGCAGGCCCACAATGACCCGCGCCAGCCAGCGGACGTGGTTGGTGTAAACGTGAATTGCCTTGAAAGCATATTTCTTGTCGATCAGCGTGAACGGAAAGAAGACCAAAGCCAGCACGGCCATGGACAGATACATCTGAATGATGAAGTAGAGCGATTTGAGCCATTGCCAGGCGTGTTTCATCAGCTGCGTTCCCTGAGTGTGGTGAATGCCGCGCGGCGGGTGGCGAAGAAGGCCACAAGGCCGGCCAGCGGCGGAATAAGGACGGCCCAGAGCCATTCGGCGCCAGCAAAGCCCAGTTCGGACAGGAAGTTCCCCGTTTCCCCGCCGGATGGCAGGGCAATGACGGCAATCATGCCCAACAGAGTGCCCGCGGCGGCCCCGGCAGCGGCGCGCAGGGTATAGCGGCGCACGAAGGCGCGGGCGATGTAATTGTCGCGCGCGCCAACAAGGCGCAGCACCCGGATGACCTGCGCATTAGCGGCGAGAGCGGCGGAGGCGGCGAGGGTGATGATCACGCCGGTGGTCAGCGCGATCAGCAGGATCGACACCAGGCCCAGAAGCCGCAGGCGCGACGCGGCACGCACCAGCGGTTCGCGCCAGCGGGTGTGGTCGTCCAGCACCGCGCCGGGCGCTTCGCCCTGCAAACGGGCGCGCAGACCAGCGGCGTCATAGCCCCCGGCGGTTTCCGACACTTCGATCAGGCGTGGCACCGGCAGGGCATCCAGCGGCAGGTCCGGCCCGAACCAAGGTTCCAGCAAAGCGCGTTGTTCATCATCCGACAGGACGCGCACGGAAGCGACGCCGGGGGTGGTGCGCAGGATTTCCAACACCGCCGCGACCTGCTGTTCCTGTTGCCCGTCCGGGGCGGATACGCGCACGGTGGAGTTTTGCGTCAACGCCCCGGCCCAGCGCTCTGCGACCCGCCCCGTGGCCAGCGACAGCGCCAGCGCAAAGACCGTCAGAAAAGCCATCGCCCCGGCGGCGAATACCGTCAGCCGCGCGGTAAACCCCGTCGGCGGCACAACCCGGTCGGCCTGTGCATCACCGGCGATCAGATCAAGAAAACGGGCCAGATTGCTCACAGATCCGCCCCCGCCAGTTGCACCTGATGGTTGGCGATGCGCAGCACGCGGGCCTGCACCTGCGCCTTGGCCGACCGGATCAGGTTCATGTCATGGGTGGCGATCAGGATCGTCTTGCCCATCTTCGACAGCTCGACCAGTAATTGCAGCAGGCGCAGCGACATTTCCCAATCGACATTGCCCGTCGGTTCATCCGCCAGAATCACCTCCGGCGATATGATCACCGCCCGCGCCAGCGCCGCCCGCTGTCGTTCGCCGCCCGAAAGCTCCGGCGGTTTTGCCTCCGCCTGATGCTCCAGCCCGACCCAGCGCAACAACTCGCCCAGATCCGCGCTCTGCCCCGCCCGCTCGGAAACCGTCAGCGGCAAGGCGATGTTCTCCGCCACGCTCAGATGGTCGAGAAACTGGCAATCCTGATGCACAACCCCGATGCGCCGCCGCATCAACGCCACCTCATCGCGCCCCATCGCCCGCGCATCCTGTCCGAAGAGCGTCACCTGCCCCTGACTGGCGACCAACTCACCGTAGCACAATTTAAGCAAGGTGGTCTTGCCCGCGCCCGACGGCCCGGTAAGAAAATGAAACGACCCCGGCGCGAGGTCCAGCGACACGTTATGAAACAGCGCGCCGCCGCCATATCCGTAGCTTACTTCCCTGAACTGGATCACAAAAACCCCCCGCCTGTTCACAACACTTTTGCCTCACTGCGAAAATTGTTGCAATCAAAGGTTTGCAATGTTTGCTTTCCCGGCGAACCCGGCACATATTGTGGGGAAGCAATGGGTTGGGGTATCCTCGTGATGCAAAGACCCGAAAACAAAGGTGCAATGCCATGCGGCTGATTTGTCCGAATTGTGGGGCGCAATATGAAGTTGATGCGCATGTCATCCCGGATAGTGGGCGGGATGTGCAGTGTTCATCGTGCGGACATGCCTGGTTCCAGCAGCCGCTGCACGAGGTGGTTGGCGCTGAAACCGAGGACGAAGCGAAGCCGAACCCGGAATGGCATGCGGCAGAGGTCACTCCCGAACCGGAGGCGACGCCGCAAGTGGTGCCAGATGCCGAGCCCGAACCCGAACCTGAGCCCGAACCGGAACCGCAGCCAGAACCGGAACCCGAAGAGGAGCCAGAGCCGGACCTGCCCCCCCGCGAGTTGCCGAAACGCGAACTCGACGCGGGCATTCGGTCGATTTTGCAGGAGGAAGCCGAACGCGAGATCGCGGCGCGCGAGGAGGAGGCCGAACAGGAAAGCGCTCCCGCAGATGCTCCCGAAAAAACTCAAAATGAGGCCCTCAAGAAACTCATCGCCAGCCGCACCGCGGCGATGCGCCGTTTCGAGGAAGACGACGATTTCGACAACAGCACACCGGCTGAAGAAACGCCGGTAGAGCCCTTCGACAGCTACGAACCAGAACCCGAACCGCCCGCGCAGGGCCGCGACCTGTTGCCGGACATTGAGGTGATCAACTCGACGCTGGAAGAAATCCGGCCAGAGGAACCCATCGTCCCGCCTCTCCCGAAGCCAGCGGGACGCAGCGGCTTTCGGCGCGGGTTTTTCCTTGTCATCACCCTCGCCCTGATCGCCTTTATCCTATACCTGATCGCACCGATGCTGGCAGACGCCGTTCCCGCGCTGGCGCCGGTTCTGGAAGGATACGTCAACTGGGTCAACGGCCTGCGCACACTTCTGGACGAAACCATGCAGAACTTCACCGCGAAGATGCAGGCGAAGGTCGATGGCGGGCAATAACTGCCCTAAATCCAATCCGGCACCGCATCGCGCGCCAGCATTTCCGCGTAGCTCGGGCGGGGGCGGATGACGGCAAACTGGTCGCCGGAGACCAGCACTTCCGGGATCAGCGGGCGGGAATTGTATTCCGACGCCATGACCGCGCCATAAGCGCCCGCCGAACGGAAAGCGATCAGGTCATCGGCGCGCAAGTGGGGCAGGCTGCGTTCCTTGGCAAAGGTATCCCCGCTCTCGCAAACCGGCCCCACGATGTCAAACAGGCTCTGCTCTGCCCCGGCGGGCGCCTCCAGCACCGGCTCAATATCGTGATGCGCCTCATACATGGCCGGGCGCACAAGGTCGTTCATCGCCGCATCAACAATGAGGAATTTCCGCCCCTCGCCGTGTTTGAGATAAATCACCCGCGTGACCAAAAGCCCCGCATTGCCCGCGATCAGCCGCCCCGGCTCAATCTCGATCTCGCAGCCAAGATGCCCCACCGTTTCCCGCACCATCTGCCCGTATTCGATCGGCAGGGGCGGCGCTTCGTTGGAGCGGGTATAGGGAATGCCCAAGCCGCCGCCGAGGTCGAGTCGGCGGATGTTGTGCCCCTCAGCGCGCAGGGCTTCGGTCAGCTCAGCCACGCGGCGATAAGCGGCGCGGAACGGTTCAAGATCGGTGAGTTGCGAGCCGATATGCACGTCAATGCCCACGACCTCGATCCCCGGCAGCGCCGCAGCTTCCGCATAGGCCTCAACCGCCTTGGCAATCGGAATGCCGAACTTGTTCTCGGACTTGCCGGTGGCGATTTTGGCATGGGTCTTGGCGTCCACATCCGGGTTCACGCGAATGGCAATCGGCGCTATGACCCCCATCGAAACGGCAACTTCGGACAACGCCCGCATCTCCGGTTCGCTCTCGACGTTAAACTGCCGGATACCGCCTTCCAACGACGCACGCATCTCCTCGCGCGTCTTGCCGACGCCGGAAAACACGATGCGCTCGCCCGGCACGCCCGCCGCTTTCGCCCGCGCATATTCACCGCCGGACACCACATCCATCCCCGCGCCAAGCCCGCCCAGAAGCTTCAGCACCGCAAGGTTGGAATTGGCTTTGACCGCGAAACAGACAAGGTGATCCATGCCGTCCAGCGCCTCGGTGAAAAGCTGGTAATGGCGGGTCAGGGTGGCGGCGGAATAGAGGTAAAACGGAGTGCCGACCGTGCGGGCAATCTCCGGAATCGACACGCCTTCGCCGTGCATGACGCCGTTCTTGTAGGTAAAATGATCCATCAGGGTATGGGCCTTGTTCTGAGGAAAAGGTAAAGGGGCAAGCCGCAGGACACGCCGATCAGGAAGGTGGCCGGGATGGCCCAGAGGGCGGACCAGTTGCGACGCACCAAGGTCTCGGCGAGGATCCAGATGGTCAGTGCCGCGCCGCTGACCAACAGGTCAACCGACAGGCCCGTCACCGCCGGGTTGGCGGTCCAGGCGGCGAACATCGTGCGCAGGTTCTCCCCATCGGAAAGAAGCCACGACAACAGGTGACTCATGGGCCAGATCGCACCGATGATGGCCAGCCCGAGATAGGTCCAGCGCAGCCCGCTCATGCCAGCCGCGCCCGCCAGCGTTTGATCTGTGCGCGCACCTGTTCCGGCGCGGTGCCGCCATAGGAGCGGCGCGAGGCGACGGATGCCTCGACCGTCAGCACGCCAAATACCGCCTCGGTGATGTCCGCATGAACGCTCTGCATATCGGCCAGCGTCAGTTCCGGCAGGTCCACGCCGCGTTCCTCCGCCATCGCGACCAGCGCGCCGGTAACGTGATGCGCCTCGCGGAAGGGCAGGCCCAGCTCACGCACCAGCCAGTCGGCAAGGTCGGTCGCGGTGGAGAACCCGGAAGATGCCGCCTGCGCCAGCGCCGCGCGGTTGGCCGACATATCCGCCACCATGCCGGTCATCGCCGCCAGCGCCAGCATCAGGCTATCCGCCGCGTCAAACACCTGTTCCTTGTCCTCCTGCATGTCCTTGGAATAGGCCAGCGGCAGCCCTTTCATCACGGTAAACAGCGCCACCATCGCCCCCATGATACGGCCAATCTTGGCGCGAATCAGCTCGGCGGCGTCGGGGTTTTTCTTCTGCGGCATGATGGAGGAGCCGGTGGAAAAGCGGTCGGACAGGGCAACAAACCGGAACTGCGCCGAGGACCAGACCACCAACTCTTCCGACAGACGCGACAGGTGCATGGCGGTGATGGTGGCGGCGGACAGAAATTCCAGCGCGAAATCGCGGTCCGACACCGCGTCGAGCGAGTTGGCCATCGGCCGATCAAAGCCCAGCGCCTCAGCCGTAGCGTTCCGGTCAATGTCAAAGCCGGTGCCCGCCAGCGCCGCCGCGCCGAGCGGGCTTTCGTTCATTCGCGCCCGCGCATCCTCAAACCGCGACAGGTCGCGGGAGAACATCTCGACATAGGCCATCATGTGATGCCCCCAGGTTACCGGCTGCGCGGTTTGCAAATGCGTAAAGCCTGGCATGACCCAATCGGCCCCCGCCTCCGCCTGATTGAGCAGCGCCGGGATCAACGCACCAAGCCCCTCAATCGCCGCATCCGTCTGCCCCCGGACCCACATACGGAAATCCAGCGCCACCTGATCGTTGCGCGAACGCGCCGTATGCAACCGCCCAGCCGGCTCGCCGATCAACTCGCGCAACCGTGCCTCGACGTTCATGTGAATGTCCTCAAGCGCGGTGGAAAACGCAAATTCCCCCGCCTCGATTTCTGACAATACCGTGAGCAGCCCTTCCCGAATGGCCTTTGCATCTGTATCAGTGATGATACCCTGTGCCGCCAGCATCGCGGCATGGGCACGCGAGCCCTTGATGTCCTGCCGGGCCATGCGTTTGTCGTAGCCGATAGAAGCGTTGATCGCCTCCATGATCGCGTCCGGCCCTGCGGCAAAACGCCCTCCCCACATCGCGTTGGCTTTTTTGGTATCGGTCATGGCACAGCCTTTGGAGAATTACTGATGTTTCGTTCTGCCCTGCTATACGCGGCCCTTCTGCTCGGTGCAAACGCCGCCTTGGCCGAAAATGCGCTTGAGGCGCTGAAAACCGGCGAGATGAAGCGGCTGATGCTGCTGGAGGCTCCGGTTGCAGCTTCAGCGGCGCAATTCGTGGACGCTCAGGGCGCAGCCCATTCTCTGACCGAGTATCGTGGCAAGGTGGTGCTGGCGAATTTCTGGGCCATCTCCTGCGCACCCTGCCGCAAGGAAATGCCCGCGCTGAATGCGTTGGAAACGGAAATGGGCGGGGCGGATTTCGCCGTGGTGCCGATTGCGATTGGCTATAACAACCTCGCCGCCATCGACCGCTTCTTCACCAAACAGCAGATCGACGCCCTGCCGCTCCTGTTTGACAAGGACCGCGTGGTGGCTTCGGAAATGGGCGTTGGCTATCCGCCGGTGACTGTGCTGATCGACCGCGCAGGCAACGAGGTCGGGCGACTGATCGGCGAGGCGGATTGGAACAGCCCGGAAGCGCGCGCCATGATTCAGGCGCTGATCGAGCGCTAACGCGCCGGACAGCCCTTAATATGGTCATTTACCAACCCGCATGCCTGCATCCACGCATAGACAATCGTCGGGCCAACGAATTTGAACCCCGCCTTGCGCAACGCCTTCGACAACGCTTCTGAGGTCTCGGTCTTGGCGGGCACATCGGCGAGCGATTCGAAGTGGTTATCCTGTGGTTCGCCACCCACAAAACTCCAAACAAATTGAGAGAAATTCTCCGCACCGCCCATGGCAAGGTAAGCGCGCGCATTGCCAATCGTCGCCTCGATCTTGCCGCGATGGCGCACGATACCGGGGTCTTCCAACAGCCGGGCAACCTCCGCTTCGCCCCATCCGGCAATGACCTCCGGGTCGAAATTCGCAAAGGCCTCCCGGAAATTCTCCCGCTTTTTCAATATGGTAATCCAACTCAACCCGGCCTGAAACCCGTCCAGAATGAGCTTCTCCCACAGCGCGCGCCCGTCATATTCCGGCACGCCCCATTCCTCATCGTGATAGGCCACATGAAGCGGATCCTCCCCGCACCAACCGCACCGTTCACCCATCGCACCCCCCAAAGATCCAATTTTAGATAAATGCCCGCATTTACGTCTTCTTAGCAAAGTCGCGCGATATTGTCAGGACCAAGGAAGAGGAATCCATGTCCGACCCATTTGCTGCCGCCAATGCTGCGACGTTCAACAGCTCCCCCCTGTCTCAGGCGATTTCCAGCCGGGACGGGGATACGATGCAAATTGTAAAAGCCGCCATCAATGCGGGACAGGTCATGCTCGCGTTTCAGCCGGTCGTGCGCGCCGCCGACACGCGCGTCCCCGCTTTTTACGAGGGGCTGGCGCGGGTGATGGACCATACCGGGCGCATTATCCCGGCGAAGGAATTCATCGACGTGGTGGAGAATCAGCCGCTGGGCCGTAAGCTGGACACGCTGGCGCTGCAACTCGGGCTGGAGGCGCTGGAAATGGAACCGTCCCTGCGCCTGTCCATCAACATGTCCGCCCGCTCTATTGGCTACCCGGACTGGATCAATACCCTGCGCGAGGGGCTGCAACGCATCCCGACCGCCGGGGAGCGTCTGATTCTGGAAATCACCGAACGCACCGCGATTGTCATGCCGGAACTGGTTCAGGTCTTCATGGCAGAAATGCAGGCACAGGGCGTGTCCTTCGCGCTGGACGATTTCGGCGCCGGATATACCGCCTTTCGATATCTGAAAGACTTTTACTTCGACATCCTGAAAATCGACGGGGAATATATCCGGCACATCGCCGATAACCCGGACAATCAGGTTCTGGCCCGCGCCATGCTCGCCATCGCCCAACATTTCGACATGATCACCATCGCGGAAGGGGTGGAAAGTTGGGAAGATGCGGAGTTTCTCATGGGATCCGGCTTCGACCTGCTGCAAGGCTATTTCTTCGGCACCCCAACCATTACCCCCTGGTGGGTCAACGAGTATCAAAAACTCAGCGGGTAGGGATGTAGCCTTGACAGCTTTTTGCGGCGCGGCATAGCCTCTTGCCAGCCCGCCCCAACGCCGGGAACCGTATTGCCTGACAGGCCAGAGGAGAAAAACCATGACAAATGCCGTAATCGTATCCGCCGCCCGCACCCCGGTCGGCAGCTTCAACGGATCCTTCGCCAACGTCCCGGCGCATGAGCTGGGCCGCACCGTTCTGGAAGCGCTGGTTGAACGCGCCGGGATCGACAAAGCCGACGTATCCGAAACCATTCTCGGACAGGTTCTGGCCGCCGGACAAGGGCAAAACCCCGCCCGTCAGGCCCATATCAATGCAGGTCTGCCGATTGAAAGCGCCGCCTGGGGCATCAATCAGGTCTGCGGTTCCGGCCTGCGCGCCGTTGCCCTCGCCGCGCAACACGTTGCCCTCGGCGACGCCGCCATCGTTGCCGCAGGCGGACAGGAAAACATGACCCTCTCGCCCCATGTCTCGCATCTGCGCGCTGGCGTCAAAATGGGCGACACCAAACTGATCGACTGCATGATCAAAGACGGTCTCTGGGACGCCTTCAACGGTTATCATATGGGCCAGACCGCTGAAAACGTGGCGCAAAAATGGGGTATTACCCGCGAAATGCAGGACGAATTCGCCGTCGCCTCGCAAAACAAAGCAGAAGCCGCGCAAAAAACGGGCCGCTTTGCCGATGAAATCACCCCGGTCACGATCAAGACCCGCAAGGGCGACATCGTGGTCAACAGTGATGAATACATTCGCCACGGCGCCACGCTGGAAAACATGCAGAAACTGCGTCCCGCTTTCGTCAAGGATGGCACCGTCACCGCCGCCAACGCCTCCGGCATCAACGATGGCGCCGCCGGGGTTCTGGTCATGTCAGAAGAAGAAGCTGCCAAACGCGGGCTGAAGCCGCTGGCGCGCATCGCCTCTTACGCCACCGCTGGCCTCGATCCCTCCATTATGGGCGTCGGCCCGATCTACGCCTCGCGCAAGGCGCTCGACAAAGCCGGTTGGAACGTCGCCGATCTGGACCTGATCGAAGCCAACGAAGCCTTCGCGGCACAGGCCTGCGCCGTTAACAAGGACATGGGCTGGGATCCGGCGAAGGTGAACGTCAACGGCGGCGCCATCGCCATCGGCCACCCGATCGGCGCATCTGGTGCGCGCATTCTCAACACGTTGCTGTTTGAAATGCAGCGCCGTGAAGCCAGCAAAGGGCTCGCAACGCTCTGTATCGGCGGTGGCATGGGCGTTGCCATGTGCCTCGAACGCGCCTAGAGCAGAAATCGTTAAATCTGGATCAAAATTCTCTGCCTCTCCATCAGCATCCTGCTGATTTCGAACGCGAATTTTGATGCTTGACGTCGCAATTAAAACAATTTCGCTTTAACCGCAACAGACCGATCACAACAAGGGGGGCGCTACGGCGCCCCTTTTCTTTTTCGCCGCTCCCCGAGTATTATTGTTGCGCTGCGACGCAGCATTAGGTAATTTAGTTACAACCACAATTCAGGGAGGAATCATGTCCAGAACCGCACTCGTCACCGGAGGAACCCGCGGCATCGGCGCCGCCATCTCGAAAGCGTTGAAAGACGCGGGCCACAAAGTCGCCGCCTCCTACGCAGGCAACGACGAAGCCGCCGCCAAGTTCACCGCAGAAACCGGCATCGCGACCTATAAATGGGACGTCGCCGATTACGACGCCTCCGCCGCCGGGATCGCACAGGTCGAAGCAGACCTCGGCCCGATCGACATCGTGGTCGCCAATGCGGGCATCACCCGCGACGCGCCGTTCCACAAAATGACGAAAGAACAATGGCATCAGGTCATCGACACCAACCTGACCGGCGTTTTCAACACGGTGCATCCGATCTGGCCGGGCATGCGCGAGCGCAAATTTGGCCGCATCGTGGTCATTTCCTCGATCAACGGCCAGAAGGGACAGTTCGGGCAGGTCAATTACGCCGCAACGAAAGCGGGCGACCTCGGCATCGTGAAATCGCTGGCTCAGGAAGGCGCGCGCGCCGGCATCACCGCCAACGCCATTTGTCCGGGCTATATCGCCACGGAAATGGTCATGGCGGTGCCGGAAAATGTGCGCGAAGCCATCATTTCGCAAATCCCAACCGGACGCCTCGGCGAACCGGAAGAAATCGCCCGCTGCGTCCTGTTCCTGACTGCCGACGATGCGGGCTTTGTTAATGGCTCGACGATTTCCGCCAATGGCGGGCAATTCTTCGTCTGAACCAACATCTGCTGAACCGACCCTGCGGGGTCGGTTCCCTGTTTGATGGGAACACCATGCAGAGATCACGCGCAACGTGGATCGGGTTTTCCGCCATCGGTCTTTGGTCCCTGCTCGCATTGTTCACCGTGGCCAGCGCGCCAGTGCCGCCCTTTCTGCTCAGCGCATTATGCTTCACCATCGGCGGGACCATCGGGATCATCTGGGCGATGGCAACCGGACAAATCAGAATACTGCTCCGCATTCCCGCAACCATCTACGCCTTTGGAACGCTTGGCTTATTTGGCTATCACGCACTGTATTTCTCCGCCCTACGCCTGGCCCCACCGGCGCAGGCGGGGCTGATCGCCTATCTCTGGCCGCTGTTGATCGTGCTGTTTTCCGGCCTGTTACCCGGCGAAAAACTACGCAGCGGACACATATTCGGCGCGCTGATCTGCTTTTTCGGTGCGGGAATCATCATCGGTGGAGACCTCTTGCACCCCACCCCCGGCGCCTTGCCGGGTTACATCCTCGCCGCCCTATGCGCGCTGACCTGGTCCGGCTATTCCGTCCTCTCCCGCCGCCTTGGCGCGGTTCCAACCATTTCCGTCACGGTCTTTTGCCTCGCAACCGCCGCACTTTCCGGCGCTGCACACATGCTTTTTGAAGAAACCCTATGGCCAACAGGCATCACCGGCTGGCTTGCAGTGATCGCGTTGGGGCTTGGCCCGGTTGGGCTGGCGTTTTTCACATGGGATATTGGTATGAAATCGGGCGACATCCAAATGCTGGGAACCGCCGCCTACGCCGCTCCCCTCCTATCGACCCTGATCCTGATTTTCGCCGGGATGGCCGAGCCGCGCCCGGCGGTTCTTATTGCGGCGCTTCTGATTGCAACCGGCGCCGCCATCGCCGCGCGGGCGGGGCGACGCCGGTAAACACGTCAGGCGCTCAGCCGTTCGATTTCTTCTTTCAGCCGCAGTTTCTCTTTCTTCATGGCAACAATATCGAGGTCATTGGTGCCCGGACTGGCCTGAGCCTTTTCCACTTCCAGCGAGAGGGCTTCGTGCTTTTTGCGCAGCTCTTCAAGGTGAGCATCAACGGCCATGGCGTTCTCCTGTTTTATGGGTTGCACCCTAGTGCAGCACAAAATTGCGCGATTGTCACGAAATCGTTGCACTTAAATTGAAAGAGATGCGCCGTCGCGAAAGATTGCGTTAGCGAAGGGGGTATAATGCTCATGATCCCCCGGATGCGCGCCGCCGTCATGCAGCACCAGCGGCGCGGCCAATCGAAACGCGCCCCGCCCCCCTTTACGCGCAGCGACCAAGGCAAGGCTGGCATCGCGCCCCGCGCGCCCCGTGATCGGCTTGACCACAACCGAACCAACCCGGCCATCAAACGCCTGCAACACCTCCTGCACCCGTTCGGCCCGCTGAATGAGCGTGATCCAGCCGCGCGGCCTCGTGCGTCGCACCGCAACGTCGACCCATGCCGCCAGCGGTGTCTCCTCGAACAGGGCAATTTCGCGCGCCCGATTAGCCGACGGCGTGCCCTTTTCCGTCTGATAATAAGGCGGATTCATCAACACATGATGAAACTGTTTTTCGGAAATTTCCGGCGGCATGTGCTGAAGATCGGCGCAGAAAACCTGCATCGAAAGGCTGTTCTGCGCCGCGTTTTGTCGCGCAAGCGCCGCATATTCCGGCTGCATCTCAACGCCATAAAGCGCCAGACCCGGTACGCGTCGCCCCAAACACAGCGCCGCCGTGCCCACGCCGCATCCCAGTTCCAAAACCGCCTCGCCCGAACGCGCAGACACGGCGGCGGCGAGCAAAACCGGGTCAATCCCGGCGCGATAGCCCTGGCGCGGCTGCCGGATCACCAGCTTGCCGCCCAGAAACAGATCTTCCGACAACGCCCCCTCGCTCACGTTTCCCGCACCTCCAGCCCATTGTCGCGCAAAACCGCCCGAGCGCGCTCGAAAGCTTCCGTCGCCACCATCAACCGGCGCGGCAAAATGCCGATGGACCCCTCAAGCGCGCTCATATGGACGTCCATCGCAAAGACCGCTATACCTTCGCCATCCAATAGCGCCTGCGCGAACGCGATTTCCGTTGGGTCGTTGCTTCGCAAAAGTTCTTTCACAATGGGGGCTCGCTTTGGTAAGTGGCGTGTCGAGGATTCGACGACAAAAGAATAACGGGAACACAAAGCGGTGACCATGCGCGACGAGAACATTCATGCCCCGCATACCCGGCTGGCGGAGGTGCTTTCGGACGATCTGAACGCGGTTTCGGAGTTGATTCGCACGCGTATGGCGTCGAAACATGCCCCGCGCATCCCGGAAGTGACCGCGCATCTGGTCGAAGCAGGGGGCAAACGCCTGCGTCCGATGCTGACTTTGGCTGCGGCAAATATGCTCGGCTACAGCGGCACGCATCACCAGCTTCTCGCCGCAACGGTTGAGTTCATTCACACGGCAACGCTGTTGCACGACGATGTGGTCGACGAGAGCGCCCAGCGGCGCGGACGGCCAACGGCGAACCTGCTTTGGGACAACAAATCTTCCGTTCTGGTCGGCGATTACCTGTTCGCCCGCTCGTTTCAGTTGATGACCGAAACCGGCTCGATAGACGTGCTGAACATCCTCGCCAACGCTTCCGCCACCATCGCCGAGGGGGAAGTGTTGCAACTGACCGCCTCGCAGGACCTTCGCACCAATCAGGACACCTACCTTCAGGTCGTGCGCGGCAAAACGGCAGCGCTGTTTTCCGCTGCCTGCGAGGTTGGCGCCGTGGTGGCCAATGCCCCGAAAGCGCAGCAAGAGGCGCTATTTGCCTATGGTGACGCGTTAGGCATTGCCTTTCAGATCGCCGACGATTTGCTTGATTTCTGGGGCGATGACGGGATCGGCAAAAACCGGGGCGATGATTTCCGCGAGCGCAAGCTTACCCTGCCGATTATTCTGGCCATCGCCGAGGCAGACGATGCGGAGCGGGCATTCTGGGTGCGCACGATTGAAAAAGGGCGTCAGGAAGAGGGCGATCTCGAACAGGCGCTGGCGCTGATGAACAAGCACGGAACGCTGGAAGCAACACGCGACATCGCCAATAGCTGGGCGGACAAGGCTAAAACGGCGCTCACCGCCCTGCCGGAACACCCGATTCGCGAGTTATTGAGCGAGATTGCCGATTACGTCGTGCGGCGGCTAAACTAAGGCGTTTGACGAAATAGTTGATGTAAAGAGCATCACTTAACGCGTTGAAATCTTTGATTTCAGGCAGCGTTAAGGGATACAGGTTTTTCGCATAACGCTATAACCTCACCGAACCAGCGGTTCGGCCCCTTCTTCCGCCAGCACCTGATCCAGCCCAACGTCCAGCTTACGCCGGATCCGGTCGGGTTTCAGTTCCTCAAGGTTGGTGTCGTCCGTGACGAAAGACAGCGCCCGGTTCCACTGAAACTCCGCCTCACGCACCCGGCCCACGGCCCAATAGGTATCGCCCAGATGGTCGTTCAGCACTGGATCGACCGGCAACAGCTCAACCGCGCGCTCCATCTCCCGCACCGCGTCGTCAAAACGGCCAAGGCGGAAATAAACCCAGCCGAGGCTGTCGCGGATATAACCATCAAACGGGCGCGCTTCCACGGCGGTTTCGATCATCGCCAGCGCCTCATCGAAGTTTTCGCGCCGCTCAACATAGGAATAGCCGAGGTAGTTCAGCACGGAAGGCTGGTCGGCGGAAAGCTCCAACGCGCGGCGGAAATCGGCCTCTGCGGCGGGCCAATCGCCTTCGCGCTCATGACAAATGCCGCGGGCAAAATAGGTCGCCCATTGCGATTGCGCCGGTTCGTCATAAAGCGCGATGGCGCGGGAGTATATCGGCAGCGCTTCGGCGTATCGCTTCTCAAAGCGGTAAATGTCCCCCAGGCTGGAATGGGCCACGGGCAGGTCCGGGTGCGCATCGGCCAGCGCCTCAAGCGCGGCAATCGCCCCCGCGACATCGCCCAGTTGGTGCAGCGCGCCGGCCCGGCCAAGCTGGGCCTGCGCATAGGCCGGGCTTTCCGCATCCAGAGACCCGTAAGCCTCTGCCGCCAAACGGAAATTCCCCATCTCCTCAAACTCCTGCGCCACAAGCAGGGTGGCGAGGAAATTCTCTGGCTCAAAATATTCCGCCAGCCGTGCATAAACCAGAACCAGCAGCGGATCAGCCTCTTCGCGGATCGAATTTCCGACCTCGAAAAAGATGCTGGCCAGCCCGTCCTGCGGCCCCTCCAAAGCGGTGAAGGGCAGCGGTTTGCCCGCCGCCAGTTCGGCGCGGATCTGGGCCAGTTCCGGGTCAAAGGGTTGCTGGAACGCCATGTCGATCAGCTCAACCGCATCGGGGTTGCGCTCCAACTGGCTGAGGATGGTAGCATAGGCGAGGATGCCACTGCGTTGCAGGCTCAGGGTCGCCTTGTCTTCGCCCGCGAAAATCTTCGCCGATCCTTCAAAATCCCCAACCCAAGCCAGCGCCAACGCCTTTTGCAACAACGCGATCTGCTCCAGACCGGGCGTCGCGGCCAATTCGTCAAACACTTCCAGCCCGCGATTCATCCGCCCCTCGCCAATCGCCGCCCAAGCGGTGATCATGCCGTCGATCAGCAGACCGATGGAAATATCGCTGGCGATCAGGCGGGAAAGCTCGGGCCAGTCCTGACGCTTGGTGGCGTCGGCAATAAGCACGAACCCGGCAACCTGACTGTCGGGCTGCACCGAGATCAGGCGGTTGGCGTAAGGCTTCGCCTCCTCCATCTTCCCCAACCCAATTTGCGCGAGAATCAAATGTTCCATCGTGGCGAAGTTGGACGGATCGGAGGCCAGAACCTCCGTGCCCCATGTCACCACCGCTTCAAAATCGCCGCTCATATCGGCCGAACGCGCCGCGAGATAATCGCCGAACGGTTCACTATGCGCGGGGGCGGTGGTCGCCAGTAGAACGGCAAGCCCAAGGGGCTTCAGAATAGGCCGCAGAAAACGGGGAAATTGCACGGGGCGCCTCCGGTTTAACATCTATCTCCCCGCAGGGCGATTTTCCTCAGACCCTAAACGCGCGCGGGCGCGGGTTCAATCTCCCGCGCCCGCTTTGGTAAAATTTAGCCCGAAACCACGTCACATATTCGGGTAATTCGGCCCATCACCGCCTTGCGGCACCTGCCAGGTGATGTTCTGCGCCGGATCCTTGATGTCGCAGGTTTTGCAATGCACGCAGTTCTGGAAGTTAACCACAAACCGCGGATCGTGCCCCTCTTCACGCACCACCTCATAAACCCCGGCCGGGCAATAACGCTGCGCCGGTTCGTCGAAATTGGGCAGGTTATATTTGATCGGAATATCCGGGTCGGCCAGTTGCAGATGACAGGGCTGGCTTTCCTCATGGTTGGTGGCGGCGAAGCTGACATTGGTCAGCCGGTCGAAACTCAGCTTTCCATCCGGCTTCGGATAGTCGATTTGCTTGTAATCCGACGCCTTGCCGGTCGCCGCCGCATCGCTCTTGCCGTGCTTCATCGTGCCGAACAGCGACCACTTCTTGGTGAAGGTCTGCACCCACATATCGAAGCCAGAAAGCATCATGCCGAAGAGCAGGCCAAACTTGGTGGTCAGCGGTTTGACGTTGCGCACGGGCAGAAGATCGCGGGCGATAGCGCCGGTGCGCAGGTCTTCTTCATAAGCCTCCAGCACATCGCCTTCGCGCCCGGCCTCCAACGCCGCCGCAACCGCTTCTGCCGCTGCGATGCCCGAAAGCATGGCGTTGTGGTTGCCCTTGATGCGGGCATAGTTCACCAGCCCAACACTGTCGCCCAGCAGAGCCCCGCCGGGGAAGACCGATTTCGGCATCGACTGCCAGCCACCCGCCGAGATCGCCCGCGCCCCGTAAGCCACCCGCTTGCCGCCTTCCAGCAGCTCAGCAATTTCGGGGTGATGCTTGAGGCGCTGGAATTCCATATAGGGGAAAACATGCGGGTTCTTGTAATTCAGGTGAACCACAAGCCCGAGAAAAACCTGATTGTTTTCAGCATGATAGAGGAAGCCACCGCCCGGTGCGTTGCGGCCAAGTGGCCAGCCCATCGTATGGGTTACCGTGCCTTCGCGGTGTTTTTCCGGGTCCACTTCCCAGATCTCTTTCATGCCGATGCCGTATTTCGGCTCGTCGCGGTCCTTGTCGAGCTTGAAATGGTCAATGGCGACCTTGGCCAGTGACCCGCGCGAACCCTCGGCGATCAGCACATATTTGCCATTCAACTCCATGCCCGGCTCATAGGCCGGTCCGGGGGTGCCGTCCGGGTTCTTGCCGAACTCGCCTGCAACCACACCGCGCACCGCGCCTTCGTCGTTATACAGTAACTCCGAACAAGCCATGCCGGGGTAAATCTCGATCCCCATACCCTCGGCCTGTTCCGCCAGCCAGCGGGTCACATTGCCCATCGACACGATGTATTTGCCGTGATTGTCCATCAGCGGCGGCATGGGCCACAGCGGGATGCGCAGGTGCCCGCCCGGTCCCAACAGAAGGAAATTATCCTTGTTGACCTGCGTCGTGACCGGCGCGCCCTTTTCCTTCCAATCCGGGATCAGCCGGTCCAGACCTATCGGGTCCAGAACCGCCCCTGACAGGATATGTGCGCCTACTTCGGAGCCCTTTTCGAGCACCACGATCATCAGATCGTCATTCAGTTGCTTTAGCTTGATCGCTGCTGATAGTCCCGCGGGCCCTGCCCCGACAATGACCACATCAACGTCCATTGCTTCGCGTTCAATCTCAGACATTGAACTCTCCATTTGTCCCACCTTTGAGATAGCGCTTACGGGACAAAAGTGCAACGGCGACACAGCGTTACTTATTTATGCAAAGATACATTACTTTGTTTCGCGCACACGGCAGCGAAGGCCATAAACCCATTGCATTGCGCGCGGTTTTGCTTTTGTCTGGCGAAAACGGGCGCGCTGCGGTGCGCCCTCATTGGTTTGTTGAGCGGACGCGCGGCGCCGCCCCCGAAGACAGGTAACACAACGATGGACAAGATCCTTTTGACCCGCCTAGGCAATGAGGCGCTGAATGATGAACTCAAGCACCTGAAGATGGTGGAACGCCCGGCGATTATCGCGGCGATTGCGGAGGCGCGCGAGCATGGCGATCTGTCGGAGAACGCCGAATATCATTCCGCGCGCGAGAAACAGAGCTTCATCGAGGGGCGGATCAAGGAATTGGAGGGCATCATCAGCCTCGCCGATGTGATCGACCCCGCGACCCTCTCCGGCAGCATCAAATTCGGCGCCACGGTTCAACTGGTGGACGAGGATACGGACGAAGAAAAGACCTATCAGATCGTCGGCGAACCGGAAGCTGATCTGGAGGCGGGCAAGCTCAACATCAAGTCCCCCCTTGCGCGGGCATTGATTGGCAAGGAAGAGGGCGATAGCGTAGAAGTGCGCACGCCGGGTGGTGACAGAAGTTACGAGATCTTGGCTGTCAATTACGTCTGAACCGGGAGGAGCCGATGACGGAAGCCCCAAAGCCTGAAGAAGCGGAAGACGCCAAGCGGCCCGCCTTCGGGCGCAATCTGTCGGCTTCTGAATGGGTGGCGGCGGGGCTGATCGGCTTTTGGCTTATTGCCTGTCTGGTCTTTTTCGTCGTGATGGGCGGCGCGGGATTTAGTGCCGACAACGGTTTTCGGTTTATCATGGTGCTGATCGCGGTGGTGCTGCCGGTGGCGGTGATCTGGCTCGCCGCGTCGGCTGCGCGTTCCGCCCGCATCATGCGCGAAGAAAGCCGGCAGTTGCAGTTGTCGCTCGACGCCATGCGCCAGTCTTACCGTCAGGCGCAACAGGCGCTCGCCGCGACGGGGCAATCCTCGGGGGTGGAACGCAAGTTAAACGAAATCGCCGAAGCGCAGCGTCAAACCGGCACCGCTCTGGCCACCTTTGTATCGAGCCGCCCCACGCGCCCGGAACCTGCCGCCTTGCCCGCCACGCCGAAGCTGGTCGAGACCGACGAGGAGGGGCAGGCCAGCCTTGCCCTTGGCACTCCGGCGGAGGCGCTGGCCGAACCGCTCAACATGAACGATCTGATCCGCGCGATCAATTTCCCGGAGAATGCCGAAGACGCGGAGGGGTTCGAGGCGCTGCGCCGGGCGCTGTCGGATCGTCGCGTCGCCTCGCTGATTCAAGCCTCGCAGGATGTGTTGACCCTTCTGAGTCAGGACGGCATTTACATGGACGACCTGCGGTATGATCCCGCCCGCCCGGCAATCTGGCGTCAGTTTGCCCAAGGCGCGCGCGGCGCGCAGGTTGGGGCGCTCGGCGGGGTGCGTGATCGGTCCTCGCTGGCGCTGACTGCCGGACGGATGAAACAGGACACCATCTTCCGCGACGCCGCGCATCATTTCCTGCGTCGCTTCGACACCGTGCTGGAAGAGATCGAACCGAATGCGACCGACGACGAATTGGACCGTTTCGGCCGCACCCGCACCGCCCGCGCATTTATGCTGCTGGGCCGGGTGACGGGGGTGTTTTCTTAAGTCGCTTCTGCGCAGAGGCCAATTCTTCCGGTGTATTAACGTTGAAAAACGGATCCGGGTCGCCGTCAAACCGCACCCGCTCACCGCCGATCTGCGCCGCAAACACCCGCAATTTGCGCTCGCCTGCCGCAAGAAACTGCGCCAGCGCCTCCGCTTGCGACACTTGCCAGACCGCGCTGACCGGATGCAGTCCGCTCGCGCTTTCCGCCATCACCACCGGCGCATCGCATGCCGCCAGCCGCGCCGCCATATCGGCAGGAAAGAACGGCACGTCCACCGGCGTAGTCAACACCCGCGCCTCCCCCAGCGCCTCGGCCCAGCGCATCGCCGCCAGCACGCCGGAAAGCGGCCCGAGCGCATGTTCCGAACGGATGGTCTCGACATTCTCCACCGCCACCGGCGCATTGACCGCCACGCGCGCGACCTGCGGCGACAAGCGTTCCACTACATGCGCCAGCATCGGTTGCGCGCCAAGCGCCACCCCCGCTTTATCCCGCCCCATGCGCCGGGATTGTCCCCCCGCAATCACCACCGCTACCAGCGCCGTTTGGTTCGACAATTGCAACTCCTGCGTTTTGCCCCTAATGACATCAAACGAACCTTATGCGGTGCCTCGGCAAGTGGAAAGCCATATGACCTCAGCCCAAGAAAAATACGCCACCCGGCGCGCGCTGTTCCAAGGCGTTCGCGACGGCTTGCCCTATGTGCTGGTCATCGTGCCCTTTGCGCTGCTGTTCGGGGTCGTGGCGACGGAAGCCGGGCTGAAGGTTGCGGAGGTGCTGGGCTTTTCCGTGCTGGTCATCGCAGGCGCAGCGCAGTTTACCGCGGTGAGCCAGATGGCCGCCGATACGCCGACCCTGATCATCATCCTGACCGCCGCCGCAGTCAATCTGCGCATGGCGATGTATTCTGCCTCGCTCGTGCCGCATCTCGGGGCAGCGCCGCTTTGGAAACGGGCGCTGGTGGCGTATCTCATGGTTGATCAGGCCTATGTTGTCAGCATCGCCAAATACGAATTGGAACCAGAGCTGACCCTCTCGGCAAAGCTGGCCTATTACTTCGGGATCATGGTGCCGATTGCGCCGGCGTGGTATAGCGCGTCGCTGGTCGGGGCGGTGGTTGGCGGGGCCATTCCGCCGGAATATGCACTGGACTTCGCGATCCCGATCACCTTCCTTGCCATGATTGCGCCAATGCTCAAGACCCTGCCGCATGTGGTGGCGGCGGCAACGTCCGTTGGCGTGGCGCTCGCGGCGTCCGGCCTGCCCTATGGCACCGGCTTGCTCATCGCAGGCATGGCGGCGATGGGGGCCGGGGCGCTGGTTGAAATCTGGCTGGAGCGGCGCGCAACATGAGCTATTCGACCGCTGAAATCTGGTTCATCATCGGCGGGCTGGCACTGGCTACCTTACTGATCCGCTTCTCGTTTCTGGGCATTATCGGCGACCGCCCGATGCCGGAATGGGTGCTGCGCCTGTTGCGTTATACGCCGGTTGCGGTGATCCCCGGACTGGTCGCGCCGCTGGTGTTCTGGCCCGAAGCCAACGGGGGCGCACCGGAAGCCGCGCGCCTGACCGCCGCTTTCGCCACGCTACTGATCGGTATCCTCTCACGCAACACGCTGTTCGCCATTATCGGCGGGGCGGCCACGCTGGCCGCCGCGCTCATGTTTGGCCTTTAAAGCGCCGGCGCCCGGAGGGTCCCGTTATTATCCGGGTCATCGTCGTGATACTCGCTCACCCTCGTTACCGGATATTCCGCAAAGTTATCCATCAGATGAACCGGGAACATGGTCGTCGATATGTTTTCAAACCCGGGCAACTGCGCGAGCAGACGGCTGGTTGCATTCGCACAAAACGCTTTCGGAACCGCCCCGTTTTCCTTCGCCAACCGCAGCGCCATTTCCGCCACAGCAGGAGAAACCGGCAGGTCCTGCTTCACGACCCGCCACGACGTGCGCGAGTGGAAATCAGCGAAAAACGCAACCGCACGGTCACTCATACCGAAAACCACATCATTACGTTCCGGCAGGCGCGGATGGTTGAAACTACCAGCGGGATCGAACAGCACCCGCTGCGAGGGGGCAGAAATCAGCAGAGCCGTATGCCCGCCATTGCCGGAATTAACATTGATCACCGTGTAGAGCGACAGCATCGGCTGCCCCCCCGTCGCAAAACTCGCCCGACTCACTTCCTCATCCGGCGCCCAAACCGGCTCGCCCGCACAAGAGGCCAGCCCCGTCACCATAATCAGCGCAATCAATATCCGTCGCATGTCTTGACTATCCCTAATCAACCCTAATCCCCGAAACCTCTAGCCCATCCGCCGCGCGCGGGTCAATTCACGCTTCACTTTCCTCAAGATTGGCCGCGAGCCGGAAACCGATCCGCTTGGGCGGGGTTTCCGGTTTTTCCTTCGCCGTTGCGCGCAGCATGACGTTAAGCTGGGAAACATGCTGCACCAGTTGAGTCTTGGTCCCGTCCGCGTCAGCACCGTAAAAGGTCACGATGTCCGGGTCGAAATAACCGATCCCCTCGATACGCAACACGCCCGCATCGCCGCCAGTAAAGCCCATGGCGACCTCGTGTTCATTATCGAGCTGTTCCTCGAAATTCTTCAAATACAGGATCAGGCGCTCATAGGCCCATTGCGCGGGGCTTTTATCCTGATACGGCTTTTTGGCCACCGCTTGCGGCAGCGGCACCTGTTCTGCGGTCAGTGGTGCGTCTTCGTCGCATTTTGCCACGCAGGCCGGTGGGTTTTTCATCTCGCTCATGGTGCCCCTTTCTGCCAAAGCCACGCCCCGTCCGGCGACAGCGTACGGCGGATGCGGCCGGTTTGGAACAAATGATTGAGGTGCCCCACCGCTTCGACCAGCGCCAGCCCGTATTCCGCCGCGCCGATCTGACGTTTATACAGCACGGAAAAAGTCTCGGCGGCGGTTTTCGGCTCTGCGAGAAATTCGACCAGCCGATCCAGCGCCGTGTGATGATTGTCCTCAAGCTGGCGTAAGCGCGTCGGCAGGCCGGTGAAGGGCAGTTTATGGCCGGGCAAGACCAGTTGATCATCGCGCGCAAACGTCGCGAGGCGCGCACAGCTTTCCAGCCATTCGCCGACCGTATCCGCGTCCGGCTCGGTGGCGTAAACTCCGAGATTGGGGCTGATCGTGGCCAGCAGTTGATCGCCGCCAATCACCAACTCGCCATCGCGCGACCAGAGCGTTGCGTGTTCCGGCGCGTGGCCATCGCCCATGCGCACATCCCAATCGCGCCCGCCGAGGCGGATCACCTCGCCCTCGCGGATGCGCCGATAGCCGAGCGGCAGGGGCGTGACGCAATCGGCGAAATTGAACGGCCGCTCCTGCGCCCGCTGCTCCAAAATGCGCGCATCCATCCCGGCACGTCGCCAGAAAGCAAGCGTTTCGGGCACCGGGCGCGGCTGTTCATCCAGGATCAACATACGCGCCAGAAGCCAGGAAGTGCGGGTCGTGATCAGTTCGGCGCCATGTTCGGTCTGAAACCAGCCCGCGAGGCCGATATGGTCCGGGTGATAATGCGTGATCAGCACCCGCGCGACCGGACGCCCGGCAAGCGGCCCGTCCAGCAACTCCTGCCAGATCGCGCGGGTCTTTTTGGTGTCCATCCCGGTATCGACTAGCGTCCAGCCATCCGCGTCGGCGATGGCATAGACATTGACGTGATCAAGCGCCATCGGCAGCGGAACGCGCATCCAGAACACGCCTTCCGCCACCTCTATCGCCGCGCCGCGTTCCGGCGGCACGTCGAAGGGAAATCGCAACGTCACCTCAGGAAGCGAGGTCGTCAACGGAGAGGGCATACAGCCCCGCCGCACCCGCGCGCGCCTGCGCCAGCATGCCGGTATATTCCGGCAGCAGGCGTTCGATGAAGAAGGCCGCCAGCGCGCGGCGCGATGCTTCGCCGGTCATGGCAGCTTTCAGGTGGAAATGCGCGCCGAGGACGCGGGCGAAGGCCGATTGGAACGGCACGGCGCCGGCGAAACGGTCCTGCATGTCCTGCCCGACCAGCCACTCCACGGCTTCGCGCATGGTTTCTGCCGCACTCCACACCGCTTCCGCCAGTTCCGGCAACTCCGCGCGCGCTGCTTCTGCGTTGGCCTCAACCTCTTCGAGCAAACGGAACGCTGCTTCGCCGCCATCCATCATCTTGCGCGCCACAAGGTCCATCGCCTGAATGCCGTTGGTGCCTTCGTAAATCGACGTCACCCGCACATCGCGCGAATACTGCGCCGCGCCGGTTTCCTCGATGAAGCCCATGCCGCCATGCACCTGCACACCGAGATGCGAGACCAGAATCCCGGTATCGGAACCGTAGCTCTTGGCGATTGGGGTCAGCAGGGCCGCGCGGGCGTTCATCTCCGCATTGCCACCAAGCGCGCGGTCCATGTCGCTGGCCTTGGCGCAGCTCATGGCGATGGCGCGGGCGGCAAAAATCTCTGCCTTCATCTGCGTCAACATGCGACGCACATCGGCGAAATCAATGATCATCCCCGTGCCGTTTTCCAGCGGCGTGCGCCCCTGTTTACGCTCCTGCGCATAGGCCAGCGCGTGTTGATACGCGCCTTCCGCGATGCCGATGCCCTGCACCCCAACCATCAGACGCGCGTTGTTCATCATGGTAAACATCGCCGCCATGCCGCCATGTTCGCGGCCAACGAGATAGCCCGTCGCGCCCTCGAACGCCATGGTGCAGGTCGGCGAGCCGTGCAGGCCCAGCTTATGCTCCAACCCGACAACATGCAGGCTGTTGGCCGCGCCCGGCTTACCCTCGGCATCGGGAATATATTTCGGCACCATGAAGAGGCTGATCCCCTTGGTGCCCGGCGCGCCATCGGGCAGGCGGGCAAGAACAAGGTGACACACATTCTCCGCCACATCATGATCGCCCCAGGAAATGAAAATCTTCTGCCCGGTCACGGCATAGGTGCCGTCGCCATTCGGCACCGCCTTGGAGGACAGCGCACCAACATCGGAACCCGCATGCGGCTCGGTCAGGTTCATGGTGCCGCTCCATTCGCCGCTCATCAGCTTGGGCAGATACAGCGCCTTCATCTCGTCAGAAGCATGATGCTCCAGCGCCTCAATCTGACCCTGCGACAGAAGCGGGCTGAGTTGCAGCGCGAGACACGCCCCGCCCATCATGTCGTTGACCGCCGTCGCCAGCGTCAGCGGCAGGCCCATACCGCCAAATTCCGGGTCGCCGGACATGCCGACCCAGCCACCTTCGGCAATCGCCTTATAGCCTTCCTTGAAGCCGGGGCTTGTGCGCACAACACCGTTTTCCAGCCGCGCCCCCTCAAGGTCACAACCCTTGTTGAGCGGCGCCATCACCTCGTCCGACAGTTTGCCCGCCTCGGTCAGAATGGCCTGCGCCACGTCCATCGTCGCGTCCGCAAAGCGCTCGGTTTGGGGCAAATCGTCATAGCCCACGATATGATCGAGGATGAAACGGAAATCGGATACCGGGGAACGGTAAGGCATGGCTTGTCCTTTCAGATGCTTGGCAACTGCCAGAATGCAGCGTAACCAGTTGCCATGAAATTAGCGGCGCTTTGGCGTCAGACAAGGAAAACGCGACGTCATGGCCGGGGAAATGGACACGAAACGCTTGCAGCCGGATGCGGAGGGCATCGCGCGCGCGGCGGAGATATTGCGCGCGGGCGGGTTGGTAAGCTTTCCGACTGAAACGGTTTACGGGCTGGGGGCGGATGCGACCGACGACCGGGCGGTGGCGCGGATTTACGCGGCCAAGGGGCGACCGGATTTCAACCCGCTGATCGTGCATATGCCGGAACTGGCGATGGTTGAGGCGGTGGCAGAACTGCCGGAGGCGGCACGGCGGCTGGCGGAGGCGTTCTGGCCCGGCCCGCTGACGCTGGTCCTGCCGCGCCGCGAAGGCGCGCTGCTGTCGCCGCTGGTCTCGGCGGGGCTGCCGACAATCGCCATCCGCGTGCCCGATCATCCGCTGGCGCAAAAGCTGCTGCGCAGCGCCGCGCGCCCCATCGCCGCCCCTTCCGCCAACCCGTCGGGCCGCATTTCCCCGACCCGCGCGCAACACGTTTTAGACGGTCTTTCGGGACGAATTGATGCGGTGCTGGACGGGGGCGCCTGCGGGGTTGGGCTGGAAAGCAGTATCGTCGGCTTTGCGAACAGACCGGAATTGCTGCGCCCCGGCGGGTTGCCGGTCGAAGCGCTGGAAGCGGCACTTGGCGAACCGCTGGGCGCGTCCCAAACACCGGGCGAAATCACCGCACCGGGGCAACTCGCCTCGCATTACGCCCCACGCGCCAGAATGCGCCTCGGGGCAACGCAAGCGCGGGAAGGAGAGCGGCTGTTGGGCTTCGGTGCGATGGAATGCGACCTGAACCTCAGCCCGGCGGGCGACCTGCTGGAAGCCGCCGCCAATCTTTTCGGATACCTGCACAAGCTGGATCAAAGCGACGCGCCAATTGCGGTTGCGAAAATCCCGGAACACGGGCTGGGGCGGGCGATCAATGATCGCTTGCGCCGCGCCGCTGCCCCGCGTTAACGCTCGCGAAACGCCTCGGTCGACTTGTAAAGCGGCTTCATCAGGTATTGCAGAATGGTCTTGCCGCCCGTGTGCAATTCAACCTCGGCAATCATACCGGGACGGATTTCCACCTCGCGCTGCCGGTCGGTCATCTGCTCGAGATTGACCCGCACGGTCACGCGGTAATGCGGATCGCCATCGCGCACGCGCTCGTCCTTGAACGTATCCGCCGAGACCAGCTCCACCACACCCTTAAACGAGCCATAAACCGTGTAATCATAAGAGCTTAACTTGACTGTGGCTTCCTGTCCCGGCTGCACATTGGCAATGTCCTTGGGCTTCACGCGCGCCTCGACATAAACCTCATCGCCCAGCGGAATAATCTGCGCGATCTCCTCGCCGGGCCGCACAACGCCGCCAATCGTCGTCACCGAAAGCGCGTTGACAATGCCGCGCATCGGACTGGTCAAAACCGTGCGATCCAGCTGATCAACGGAGATTTTCAGATTCTGTTTCAGGGTCGCCAATTCGCGCAAAACTTCGGAATGCTCCTCGGCGCGTTTCAGCTCGGTCTGCGTCACAATCTCGTCATAGCGGATCTTGGCATCGCCATAGGCCTTGCGCGCACGGGTCACTTCGATCAGCGCAACGATGTCGTCTTTGTAAAGATTCTCCAGCAGCTCCAATTCCTTGGCCGCCTGATCCAGAACCGCCTTCGCCCCATCGCGCGAGGACACGAAATCCGCCTGACGCGCCGCCAACAATGCGCGCTCGGAAGCGACAATCCCCGGCGTCCGGTTTGCAACAACCTCGGGCACGGTAAAATCAAACAGCCCCGCGATCTCTGCTTCCAGCCGTAGACGGCGAATCTCCAGCCCAGCAATCTGATCAGCAAAATCATCCACCGAGGTCTTGAACTCGGTGCCCTGAAGCCGCGCCAACACGGTGCCCGGCTCGACGATATCGCCTTCCTTGACCAGAAGCTCCGCCAGAATGCCGCCTTCGAGGTTCTGAATGATCTGCGGACGCGAGGAGGAAATGACCGCCCCTTCCGCCCGCACGATTTCATCGACCCATGCAAACGCGGCCCAGATGATGAACAGCGCCACAGCGCCAACGCTGAACCAGATCACCATCGAGGGGCGTTTGAGTTCCGATTCAAACTGAATGTCGAGCGAAGCCATTACACCGCCTCCCGCACTTGTTGTCTGTCCATCAGATGATTGAGCACCTCATCGCGTGGGCCATCGACCAGAAGGCGACCCTGTTGCAAGATCAGGGTACGCTCGGTGAGGGCGAGGATTGGCAAGCGGTGCGTAGCGATGATCGCCGTGCGCCCCTCAAGCCAGCGCTCAAGCCGCGAGATCAGCGCCGTTTCCAGCGTCTGATCCAGCGCCGAAGTCGGCTCGTCGAGCAACACCACGGACGGATCCTGCAACCAGATTCGCGCCCAGCCAATCGACTGTCGCTGCCCCATGGAAAGCCCCTCGCCCGCATCGCGGATTTCGAGGTCCAGCCCCTTGGCATGGCGGCGCACGAACTCACCAATCCCTGCAAAATCAAGGGCTTGCAGCAGGCGCTCGTCATCGCGCTCCAGCATGGTGAGATTCAGATTATCGCGCAGCGTGCCCGCAAAAAGGCGCACATCCTGTCCGAGGTAGCCAACAGAACGGCGCAGGTCACGCGGCGCGATGTGCCCAATATCAACCCCGTCCAGCATCACCCGCCCGTCGCGGGCGCGATAGAGGCCAGAAAGCAGTTTGAGGAAAGTCGATTTGCCGGACCCGTTGGCCCCAAGCACCGCGACTTTCTGCCCCGGATTAATGGCCAACGCGGGCACGTCCACGCTCGGCGCATCGTCATCATAAGCGAACCGCACCTCGCGCAGCTCATACGCGCCCTTGATCTCTTCGCGGCGCAGGTGGCTGCGCCCCTCATCCGCGTCCTGATCAGACTCGACGATCGCATCCAGCCCCTCCAGCGCGTTTTTCACGTTGGACCAGCGCGCCAGCGTGCCGGCAAGCTGGGTCAGCGGCGATAGGGTGCGCCCGGTCAGGATGCCGACCGCGATAATGGAGCCGACAGTAAATTCGCCTGCAAAAACAAGGTATGTGCCCATGATCACCGCGCCGACATAGGTCGCCTGCTGCACCCCCTGCGCCCAGAAGGTCAGGGCGGAGGCAAGGCGGCGTTGGTCGGAGGATTTCATCGCCTGCAACATGCCCAACTCATCCCAGAGCCGCAGGAAACGGGTTTCGCCCTGCGCGGATTTGATCGTGTCGAGTTCGTAAATCGCTTCCTGCAAAATGCGCGAAGTCTTGGCATTCGCCCCCTGCGTCTGACGCGACAGTTCAACCATACGCTTTTGCATCAGAAGGCCGGGCAGAACCATCAGCGCACCGCCCGCGACCAGAACCCAGACTACGTTGCCCGCGATGGAATAGACCAGTGCGAGGAACAGGAAAATGAAAGGAATATCGGTCAGCGCGCCCACGGAAGAAGCGGTGAAAAACTCGCGCACAGAGCCAAATTCGCGCATGGTGGCGAAAAGGCCGGAAGGGCTGGTCGGACGCTTGTCCGAACGCATCCCCAGAACGCGGCGCATCAGCAGGCGCTGCACGTTGATTTCAATCGCCTTGCCCGCCCCGTCCATCAGCCGCGCGCGCGCCATCTTGATCCCGGCTTCCATCATGATCGCCAGCATGACGCCAATGGCCAGCACCCAGAGGGTTGCGGTTGATTGATGCGGGATGACGCGGTCATAGACCTGAAGGGAGAACAGCGCGACCGCAACGGCCAGAAGGTTGGCCACAAACGATCCCAGCGCCACGTCGGCAAAGTGGCGCTTATAACGGGTGATCTCGGACCAGAACCAATGGCCCTTCGGGGCGGCGGTGGCGTGACGCCGGTCGAGGGTCGACAGCGCAGCTTCCGCCTTGATCAGCTTGCCAGTGAAAGAAGACTTGAACTCGCTCAGGGACACCTCGGCACGGCCACCCTGCGCCCCCCGCTCATACAGCACCACCTGCCCGTCCTCCAGCGCCAAAACCAGCACCGCAGTGCCGTTGGTCATCATGGCGATAGCGGGAAAATCATTGGCTTTCAGGGCGCTGGTGCGGCGCACGGACACGGCCAGCCCAGCGGATTTCAACCCCTCCGCGAGAGTCGCGGCAGACACGCTGCCGCGCGGATCCTTGGCATGTGCATCGTGCATCGCATCATGCAAATCGCGGGCCGGGACGTTTTCGCCCACAAGCCCGCAATACACCGAAAGCAACTCGGCACGACGCAAAAGGCGCGGTTTGCCAATCGGCGCGCCGCTGTCCACAACCCGTAGACGCTGGCGCTTTGGTCGCTCCTGCGGCTCCGCTTCAGGGGCGGGGTTGGCGTTGGCCGTAGCGCCCACCAGCGCATTCGCGGCCTCGCCCGTAACCGTCGCCGGGATCGGTTTGTTCCCACTCATAGCTTGCTCCCCTCCGCCAACAGGCCCATCTCGCGGGCAATCTCGATCTCGATGCGGGCCATCTCGTAGCGCGCGGAAATCGCAGTCTCGTCCAGCCGGGCGAGATTTTCATATACGCCGGCAATTTCCAGCGCCGTGCGCGTACCCGCACGGAACTGCTTTTCAGCCAGCGTCGTGTCGGAACGGGCGCGTTTGGCCAGTGCCGCCGCCTCCGCCGAACGCGCACGCATGGCGGCATGTTTTTCGCGCAGAGCCGCCAGACGCCGGGCACTGTCGCCCGCCTCATCATTGGTGCGCCGCGCTGCCGTTTCCTTGGCCACGTCCAGCGCACGCATGGCGTCGAAAGTGCCAAAGCCGAAGCCCTGATCCGAGGTCATACGCACCCCGGCGCCGCCCCCGTCGCCGATCTTCACCGACGCGGCTGCACCGGGAAGCATCGCCGCGCGGTCCATCGCCGCTTTGGCAATATCGCGGGTTTCAACCGCCCGCGCATGGATCAGCTTGAGCGTATCCGTACCGGAGCGGCGAATGTTGAGCGACGCCACCCCGCGCAGATTACCAAGTGCCTTGGGCGACATGGCCGCAAGTTCCGCCATTGCGGTGCGTTCATCGCGCAGTGCCTTTTGATAGGCCGCATTGAGATCTGAAACCTTGGCGGTGATCAGATTGCCCTCGGAACGGTCAGAAATACCCCCGGCAACCCGCGCCGTCATGATGCGGTCCAGCTCGCGCATCTCGCGCAAGGTGCCTTCAAGCGCCTTGGCCTGGGCCCGCGCTTCCTCCGCCGCGATATAGAGGGTCAGCCCCTGATGCACGCGGTCGTTTTGCTCGATCGACAGATTGACCGCCGCCGCTTCCACATCCGCTCGGGCAAAGTCACGCTCTGCCGCGCGCCGTCCGTTGTCGAACAACACCTGATCCAGCACCATGGAGGCAACGAAAGAACTCAGCGAGGTCAGCGAGACATTCGGTCCAAGGCGCGGCAACCAGTTCTTGTCCGCCGATTTCGAGCGCAGACGGGCCTGCAACAATTCGCTTTCCGCCGTGCGCGCCGCCCCGGCAATCACCCCATCGGCCACACGGGCATAGCTGGAGCCCCGCGGCAGGATGGAATAGCGCGAGATCAACAAGTCGATGATCTCGGAGTGATGCTCCTCGGCACGTTCACTTTGCGCCACCTCGAAGTGACCCATCGTGTCGGTGCGCGTAACCAGCGGAGACTGACCGAAGAAATCGGCCACTTCCGGTGACATACATCCCGATAGGGTGAGGGCGAGCGCCCCCGCCCCTGAAATACGCGTAATTGTGCTGCCCAAAGCCACTGTTCTGCCTCTCATCCTGCCCGTTGCGCTCTTTTGTGGCGCGTTTCGGGTCATGCCTCAGGTCACAATGTTGATTTCGTCATCAACGATCAGACGGCCTCCATCATCACCAAGCGTATAGACATTGTATGTGTCCGACCCGATGGTCACGGTCTCGCCGGTTGCGGCGAAGGTTGAGCCATCAGTCGTGTCGATGTTCAGCGTATCGTCTTCCGAACCGTGGATTGTCAGCACATTGGAATTTTCCGACAGCCCTTCCAGCGTTTCCGCCGAGATGGTCAGATCGCTGTTTTCCGCGATGCGCAGGTCGATGGCGTCGATGTTGACCCCTTCCAGCCCGGCATTGCCCAGGTTGATCACATCGGTAGTTGTGTCTTCGCTGGCCAGCAGGTTGGTCGAGCTGTTGCCCGCCGCATCGGTGCGCGTCACCAGAAGGTGCGAACCGTCCGGCAGAGGATCGGAGAAACCGAACATGGTCTCATCCGCAGCCAGCGGGTTGGTCACGGCATTGTAGTTCACCGCATTGACGCTGCCATCCGTGGCAAGCTCCGTTACATCCGCATCATCCGATCCGGTCTCCACCGAGATCGCGCGGATTTCATCGCCAGCGCGGGTATAGGACGCGATGTAGGTTGCATCCGGCGCGATGGTGTCAACGGCGACGGTGCTGTCCAGCGTATCGACGTTGCCCACCGCATCCGTTGCGGTAACCGTGACCGAAACGTTTTCCTCGCGGCTGCCAACCTCGGCAGCAGTAAATTCCACGCTCCAGTTGCCCGCAGCATCCACCGTGGCCTGACGGTTGATCCCGTCAAAATTGACCCAAACGCTGGTCGAACCCGCTTCCGTCGTGCCGGTCAGCGTCATGCCAAAATGCGCTTCGGCAGCGTTAACCACGTTATCCGCCGTAACCGAATTGCTGGTCAGATCGCGCACAATCGTGTCGACCGTGACATCTTGGGTGAGAACCTGCGTGTTGCCATTCGGGTCGGTCGCAGTGATCGTCGCGGTCATGTCATATTCGCCGCCGGGCACTTCCGCCGCGGAGAAATCAACGCTCCAGGTGCCTTCCGCCGTAGCGGTCACGGTTTTGGTAACCGCCCCAAACTGCACCACAACCATCGAACCAGCTTCCACCGTGCCGCTGAGCGTCACGCCATCGGAGGCCTCGGCCCCGCTGATCACGTTGTCGGTTTCCACCGGACCGCTGGTCGCAAAGTCACGCACCAGCGTGTCGATATGCAGCGACGAAGTCGTCACGGTCGTGTTGCCCGCCAAGTCGGTCGAGGTCACGTTGACGGAGGTTTCATAATCCCCTTCCGCCAGCACGCCCGCCTCATAAACGACGCTCCAGGAGCCGCTGGCATCCACCGTTGCCGTGCGCACGTGACCCTGAATCTCAATCTGAACGGTCGCCCCCGGCTCGCCGGTGCCATTGACCGTCACTTCCGATACATATTCCGCCGCGTTAACCACGTCATTGCCGGAAATCGTGTTCATCGACACGTTCGGAGATACCGTATCAATCGCCAGCGACCCCGTGGTGACGCTGACATTGCCGAAGCTATCGGTCGCGGTCACGCTCACATTAGCGGTATATTCACCGCCAGCCAGAGAGCCGCTCTCATAAGTCACGCTCCAGGTGCCGCTCTCAGTCACGGTCGTGGTGCGGATAACCCCATCAACATTCACGGAAATCGCTGCGCCCGGTTCGCCGGTGCCCGTCAGTTCCGTGTCGCCGGAAATGCTGCTGCTATTGATCCAAAGGCCGCCCATACCGGGATTGCTCTCGCCGATCGCAACAGCCGGTGCAACGGTGTCAATCTCATAAGACGGGCCGGTCAGTTCGGTCGTCGAACCATCGGTATTGGTAACGGTAACGGTTGCCGTATGGTTGCCGTCTTCCGGGAAAGTATCACCCGTGAACGTCGCGCTCCAGGTGCCATCTTCGCCGGTTTCGGTGGTCACGCTCTGATCCCCAACGGTCACAACAACCGTCGAACCGGGTTCCGCCGTGCCCGTTACCGTCAATGTCTGCTCGCTTTCGCCGTTCAGATCATGCTCGCCGCCGGCGTCGTCAACGGTCGGCTTTACGCCGCCCTTACCGCCGCCCAGCATCGCCAGACCGCCCAGCACCCCGGCACCACCAAGGATCGGCGCCACAAGACCAGACAAACCGCTGGCACCTGCGCCCAACAGACCAAGGCCAGCCGCCTGCGTCGGAACTTCGTTCGCCGCCCCGGCTACCGCCCCTGCATCAACCGCATCGGCAATAACCACCGGATCATCCGGGAAAATCAGCGCATCCAGCTCGCTCCATTTGCCCCATTCGCCCGCCTCAACGAAGCTCACGCTACCCTCGACCGACATATCGGCCTCGATCAGGTAACCGCCTTCATTCAGGAACAACCGGGCTTCACCGCCGGGACCATCATTGAAGAAGTTGTTCAGGATGATCTTGCGCCCATCCGCGAGATACAATTCAAGATCGTTGCCCGCGCGGACATAATCCTGCACATCCGCCCGTCGCAAATTCAGCGAAACCGCGCCGCCATTCGCGACGTTCAGACCGCCTTCAAGTTCGGAATCAATTACCGCTCCGCGCTGGAATGCACCTGCGCCGTCGCGGATCACATAGTGGATCGCGCTCATAACTACCGCCTACCTCAATTGTGCAACCCTTTTGGCGGGTCGCTTCTTTCATTGCCCTAGCCGTAGCACAAAAGTGATTCGTTTCGCTAGCCAGAAAATTGACACAAGGCAAAAAACAGACATTTTTGGGCAAATCTTGTGCTTTCAACGCAACTTTTACCTATTTTGATAGGTTGGGGAGTGCGTTTCGGCGTGGTAGCTGACGGGGAAAATCTGGAAAAATTTAGCCATGAATAACGAAAATCCGCTTCAACCACCGCTTGAGATGCGTCAGATCCGGCTCGGCACCGGCGTGGTTCGCGAGGCGGTTCTGGCGGAAGAGACCGCCGTGGCGGTGACGGTCAACGGCTCGACCATGGCGGTTCTGATGGCCACCCCGCGCGACCTGACCGACTTCGCCACCGGCTTTCTGCTCACCGAAGGCATCATTGCCGGGGCAGGCGAGATCGACGGGCCGGAGGTTGTTGAACACCCGAACGGTCTGGAGCTTCGGGTCTGGCTCGAGGGGCTTCCGGCGGAGGTTTTTGCCGCGCGGCAACGGCGGCTTACCGGCGGTGTCGGCTGTGGGCTTTGCGGCATCGACAGCCTGAGCGAAGCGGCACGAGACTTGCCGGATCAGTCCGCTTTCCTCCCCCGCATGAACCTTGACGCGTTGCGCGGCGCCATGACCGAAATGCGCGCCCGGCAGGAGCTGCATCAGGAAACCCGCGCCGTGCATGCTGCCGGGTTTTTTGATGCAAAACACGGGCTGATGGCGGTGCGCGAGGATGTCGGGCGTCATAATGCGCTGGACAAAACCATCGGCCATATGGCGCGGCATAGCGCTCCGATGCGCACTGGCGCAGTGCTGCTGACCTCGCGCATCTCGGTGGAAATGGTGCAAAAATCCGCCATGGCCCGCGCGCCCGTCATCGCTTCCGTTTCCGCCCCAACCGCCCACGCCGCCCGCCTCGCACAATCAGCGGGCATCAGCATCGTGCAACTCGCCGGAGATCAGGAAATCCGCATTTTCAGCTGCCCGGAGCGATTTGATTAGAGTGCGACAACGTGGTTATCCCAAGCGCGGTTAAACCGGGCCAAAAGCCGGGGGCCGCGCGGGGTGATTGCCATAACCGCCCCCTGCCCGTCCGAGGCAAACAGCCCGTCCGGGTGCGTGGCCAGCCCGCAAATATCCGCCCGCTTCACCGCCCCGAGAAACGCCCCGTCCGCGCCAAAACGGTGCAGCCAACCGCCGCGCGGGGAGGTAATGGCAATCTCCTCGCCGCTGGCGGAAAAGGCGACAGAGCCGGCGTAATCCTGCATCGCCAGTTGTTCCCCCAAGGGCGCGGAATGCAGCCGCACCTCACCGCCGATCCGGTGCGTGCCCAAAAGCGGATGGGCCAGCCCATATTCCCCCTGCCATTGCATCGCAAAAGCAACCAGCCCATCGGCGCGCACCGCGAGGTGACGGATGGAGTTCATGTGCAGATCGTCCGGTAGCTCCGCCTTGTCGAGCAATTCGCCGTCGAGGGTGAAATAGGCGAGGCTGGGGCGCATCGTCGGGATGTTAAGCTTGGAACGATCCTTCGGGTCGGTCTGAATACCGCCATTGGCCACCGCGATCGTATAGCCATCCGGCATCAATAGAAGTTCATGCGGCCCAAGCCCCTGCGTCGGGATTTGCCCCATGCGGCGATATCCGGCGCGCGTATCCCACAGGCCGACGAAGCCCTGACTGTCGGCGGCGCGCTGCTCGGCGGTCAGCAGGGTTGCACCCTCGTCGGCATAGCTGCCGTGGCCGTTGAAATGATGCCCGTCCGGCGGTGCGAAACGATGCAGCACATCGCCGGTTGCCGCGTCCAGCACGAAAGCGAAATTGCCGGGGCGACGGGCGAAGGCGACCGCTTCGGCGCGGGTCGGATGCCCCGCCCCCGCATGGCCGCGCGCGGGGATCGGCACGCGAAACGCCTCCGCCCCATCGGCGCGCAACCCATAGACCGCATAGCGCCCGTCCGGGTCTTTGGCAGCGGCGAGAAAGGCGGGATTGCCAACCTCGGCCCAGCCCGGTTTCGGCACCGCGCCCGCCGCCAGCATCCCGGCCAGAAAGGCGCGGCGGGTAGTCATGTCAGTCGCCGTCCTGCGAATTGAACCCGGCTTTCAGACCCATCGGCGCGCCAAGCTCGGTCATGATCGTGTCCTGCACTTCCTGCACCCGCTGGCCCAGCGCCTCCAGCTTGATCCACGCCTCCACATTGCCTTTGATATCGGCAAACGTCGGGTCTTCGATCTTCGCCGCCGTGACGCGCACACGCTCCAGCGCGGCTTGCGTCTTAGGCAGTTCAAAACCGGCCAGCGCCTCCGCGAGGCTTACCGCCGCCTCCGTTGCGCCAACGATATTGGCCACCGACCGCCCGGAGCGCCAGGCTTCCGCACGCGCCGGACGCGGGCGGTTCATCTCACCCAGAGGCCGGCCAACGCGTTTGGTGTAAACGAATTGAAGACCCGCCAGCACCTGCGTGTAAATGGCATTGCTGGCCTCTTGCGGGGTCAGGAAAGTAGTGTTGCCCGCCTCCCCTGCGCTCAGGATCACCGCGGTAAACCCGTCATGCCACGCCGCTTCCAGCTCTTTGGCCTGCACCGCGAGATCGGCGGCAATTGCGGCGGCAAGATCACAGGCATAGCCACGCTGATCGCGATACGCCGCGTCAAACAGCAGCATGTCCAGCGCCAGAAAACCGCGCCCGGCGATAGAGGTTTCGTGCATCCGTTCGGGGGTCAACGCCGCCGGATCCTGATCGGCCAGTTTGCGATTCAACGCCTTGCGGGTGAAGCCCTTGGTATCAGGCCAGAAACTCACCGACAGGGCGCCGGTTTCCGACGGGCCGATGCGAATATCGGCAACCGCAAGCCACGCATCAAACGCCGCGTTATAAGCCGGGGCCAGCGCCTCGGCGCCGCATTCGGTGGCAGCGGTTTCGGCCAGCACAGCACTCGCCTCAGTAAAGGCGGCGAAGCCCGGCAGGATATGGTCGTCCAGCGCCGATTGCACATCCGCAGCGGCGGGGGTGGCAAGGGCGAGGGCGGCGGCAAAAAACAGGTTACGCATCATAGGCTCTCCAAAAAGCGAATTAGGGCATTACGGTCTGGCTTGGGCATGGCGATAACAGCATCACGGGCGGGCTCGGCCTCTCCGCCATGCCATAGCACAGCTTCGAGCAAAGAGCGCGCCCTTCCGTCATGCAGATAGGTCGATTGTCCGGTCACCGTTGCCGACAGGCCAATCCCCCAAAGCGGAGGCGTGCGCCATTCACGGCCGGTGGCGCGTCCGTCCGGGCGATGGTCGGCCAAGCCCTCGCCCATATCGTGCAGCAACAGGTCGGTATAGGGCCAGATCAACTGAAAACTCTGCTCCGGCTGATCCTCAAGGCGGGCGGTGACGAATTTCGGGTTATGGCAGGCGATGCAGCCGGTGTTATAGAAAATCTCTTTACCGGCCAGAACCTGCGGATCGTCGATGTCGCGTCGGGCCGGAACGCCGAGATTCTTGGAATAGAAGGTCGTGATATCCAGTCCCTCGCCATCAACTTCAAAGCCGCCGCGCGCGTCGTCATCATCGCCATGCGGCACAAGGAAACATTTCTCAACCGCCTCCATGCAATCGCCCCAAAGGTCGGTGAACAGCGGGGTAGAGATGCCAATGTCGATGGAAAAGGCACTGGCGGATTGCTGGCGCACGGTAGGCGAGGCGGCTTTCAGGCCAAAACGCCCGAGCATGATTTCACCGTATTCGACGCTCCAGCCGTAATTCGGCTTGCCGGAAATCCCGTCGCCGTCGGCATCGTTTTCATCGGCCAGCGCGAGGATATCCTCGGCCGGAATCGCCTCCAGCAGCCCCAGCCCGATCATGGCAGGCGCGGCGCGGGGACTGATCATCACATCGTCGGCGAGCGGGCCATAAGCGAGGTCTTCCGCGTGATAAGTCGGCACGCGTAAATGCGCCACTTCGCCTTCCGACAAAGCCACTTCGCGTTCTTCATAACTCACCCGCAGGCGAAACTCGGCGTCCATGTTATAGGCGGCGAAGTCGTGCAACTGTCGGCCATAGGTCGGGTCCGGGGCGGTGCCGATGAAATCGCGGATTTCGGCCATTTCGTCGGGCACGTCGCCGGGCACGGAAATATGCAGCAGGAACGACACCGCGTCGTCATCGTCATCCACCGGCGGATGGCCACGTCCATCGCGGATATGGCAGCTTTGACAGGCACGGGCGTTGTAAAACGGGCCAAGCCCGTCAGAGGCGCGGGTCGAAGCCACGGCCTGCACCCAGAGCTTGCCGAACATGGCATCTCCCAGATGAAAATCCAGCACCCGGTCGCCTTCCATATTGCCGGAAGGCAGGGCGAAACTGTCCATCACGCGGCGTGGAAACACCGTCGCAGCGCCCGCCGGGACCAGTTCGTATTTCTCAGATTGGGTAAAATCGTCCGTCGGCGCAATTACCGCCTCAATGCGGGCGCGTTCGGCCTCGGTGCGCGGGACGACTTCAAGATGATGATCTTCCAGATCCAAAGCGAAAACGGGGCTGGCGAACATCGCCAACCCCGCAAGTGCTTGTGCAGGAAGTTTGAAAAAACCGCGTTGCTCAGATTGCATAGCTAGCGATTTCACTCCCTTTCATTTTATTCGAAAACCGCAGACGGGTTGTCGAGGCTGTCGGACCCTTCGAACTCGATCGCGTCGAGATCGAGCGCGGAAACGATGCGCTGAATGGTCTTGGTCTGATCGACGAGACCGTTAACGCCGCCCATGACGAGCGCTTCGCCCTTGGCGTTGCCTTCGGCCAGCATCTGGTCATAGGCCATCTCGCCGGATTCCGCCGTGTCAACGATAGCTTTCAGAGCAGCCATGGTGGTGTCCAGCTTGCCCTTCATCTCAGCGTCCAGCGCCGCATCTTTCGCCGCAACCATTTCGGACAGGGACGGGCCGGAAACCACGGAACCGTCCACGCGGGTGTAGGAACCGAGATAGACGTTCTGCACGCCCATGCCGTCATAGTAATGCGAGAAATGCGTGTTGTCGGAGAAGCAATCATGCTCTTCTTCCGGGTCGTTCAGCATCAGGCCAAGGCGCATGCGCTCACCAGCGGTTTCACCGTAGGACAGCGACCCCATGCCGGTCAGAACCGCCACGAGACCGGCGGTCTCATCGGCCATCACCGTGTTGCGGGCTTCGCCGCCTTCTTTCCAGTAGCCCACCATCTCTTCGAGGTCGGCCAGCAGAAGATCGGTTGCAGCGCGCAGATACTCGACGCGGCGCTCACAATTACCGCCGGTGCAGCCCTCGCCAACCACGAAATCCGTTACCGGACGCGCGCCAGCGCCAGCGCCGGTGCCGTTGAGGTCCTGACCCCAGAGCAGGAATTCGATGGCGTGGTAGCCGGAAGTCACGTTGGCTTCGATGCCATCGGCTTCATTGAGCGAGGCGATCAGGTCCGGCGTAATCGCGGAAGCGTCCACCATGGCGCCGCCGACAGTCAGCTTCGGGTTGGCAATGATGTCGGCTGCGGCCAACGGGTTCTCGTCGGTCGGACCGCCATAGGAAGCGTCCACATAGTCGATCAGGCCTTCGTCCAGCGGCCAGGCGTTCACTTTGCCTTCCCAGTCATCCACGATGGCGTTGCCGAAACGGTAAACCTCGGTCTGCTGATACGGCACGCGGGAAGCGGTCCAGGCAGCTTTCGCTGCGGCAAGGGTCTCTTCAGTCGGGTTGGCGATCAGCGCATCCACGGCCGCGGAGAGCTTCTTCGCGGTGGCGAGGCTGTCTTCGTAGCCCGCTTCCGCGATGTCTGAATAGGTTTTCAGAACAGCGGAAACGTCTGCGAATGCAGTGCCCGCGAGAGTGGTCAGCGCGAGAGCGCTGGTAGCAAGAGTGCGAAATACCATGCTTGGTCCTTTTCGGAGTGGGTTATTTGGTAAGGATGAGTTTTCCAGCGCGCGTGATACGCAAAGTGTAAACCTGATCGCCGAGAACGATATGGGCCTGATTGCCCCCCGCGCAAAGCTCTTCGGCATTATGTTGCGGCAGAGCGGTTAGTTTGGAGGTGTTCATGAAAGTCATGTTCTTCCCCTTCTGTCCCGCTCGCGGATGCCGGTAGGTCTCGGCGGGTAGTTGATGTTTACATTTTCGCTTCCCGCCCATGTTCAAGACAGGCAAGTGGCTAGATAAGCGTTTTTCTGATAGAAATACTCAACTTTGTCAATCGGGCATTTATCTGTGGCGCCTTTCGGCGAAAGGGGGCTTATCTTTCATGCCCGCAGCCGCTATCCACAACCCTATGGAAAACGATATTTTTCTTGCCGGAACGCCCGGTGCAGAGCAACAGCTTTACGACGAGGCGCGACGATTTGCCCTCCCCGGTGCGCGGCGCGTGCCCGGCGGTGTTGAGATTTGCGGCGATTGGGAGACACTCTGGCGCGCCAATCTCGGGCTGCGTGGCGCGACGCGGGTTTTGCTGCGAATCGGTTCCTTCATGGCGTTTCACCCGGCGCAACTCGACAAACGCGCGCGCAAGTTTCCCTGGGGCGACTGGCTCAGGGCGGACGTGCCGGTGCGGGTCGAAACCGTGACGCGCAAGTCGAAGATTTACCATGCGGGCGCGGCGACCAGCCGGATTGAAAAGGCGATCACCGACACGCTCGGCGCCCCGATTGCCAAGGACGCGCCGGTGGTGCTGAAGGTGCGGATCGACGACAATCGCGTGACCCTGTCCATCGACACGTCCGGCGAGAGCCTGCACAAACGCGGGCACAAAGTTGCGACCGGAAAAGCGCCGATGCGCGAAACCCTCGCCGCGCTGTTTTTGGCGCAGATGGGGTTTGACGGCAACGTGCCGGTTTACGATCCGATGTGCGGCTCCGGCACTTTCCCCATAGAGGCAGCAGAGATTGCGGCGGGGCTGTGGCCGGGGCGCTCGCGCAGCTTTGCCTTCGAGCAACTCGCCGGGTTTGATGCGAAGGCGTATGCCAAGTTTCGCGCCGGGATACCCGCGCCGCGCGTGCCGCAGGTGCGGTTTTACGGTTCCGACCGCGATGATGGCGCCATTCGCAACGCCACCGCCAATGCCGAGCGCTCCGGCGTCGCCGACTTCACCACATTTCACCGCGCCGCCATTTCCGACATTACCCCACCGGACGGCCCGCCCGGCATTGTCATGATCAACCCGCCCTACGGCACGCGGATCGGCAACAAGGGCGCGTTATATGCGCTACACAAATCCATGGGCGAGGTGCTGGCGGAGCGGTTCAAGGGCTGGCGCGTTGGGATCATCACCAGCGAAACCGGCCTCGCCCGCGCCACCGCCCTGCCCTTCCAGCCCCCGGGCCCGCCCATTCCACATGGCGGGCTGAAGGTGCGGCTGTTTCAGACCGGGCCGCTATAAGGATCAGAAGTCCAGATTTTCCACTGTCAGCGCGTTTTGCTGGATAAACTCCCGACGCGGCTCAACCACGTCGCCCATCAGCTTGGTGAACAGATCGTCCGCATCGGACAAATCCTCAACCTTCACCTGCAACAGCGTGCGCGCCTCGGGATCAAGCGTGGTTTCCCAAAGCTGATCCGGGTTCATCTCGCCCAGACCCTTATAGCGCTGCAAGGTCAACCCGCGCTCGCCCTCGCCCAGCACAGCGTTCAACAGGTCCACCGGCCCATGCACCAACTGCTCGCGCTCCTTGCGAACCAGATGCGACGGGGTGCGATACACATCGCGGCTATCCTGCGAAACCTGACTCAGGCGACGCGCCTCGCCGGAACGCAGCACCGCCCCGTCAAGCGTGCGCACCTCCTCGACCCCGCGCAACACGCGCGCCAGCCGGATGCCGTGATCCTGCGTGATCCGCCCGGACCAGCCGCGCTCGTATTCCTCCGACACCGCATCGAGCCGTGCCGCAACCCGATCCGCCACGCCCTGCAAATCCGCATCCGCCGCGCCGGGATCAAACGCGCCCGCAAGCGCGGCCTGTTCAAGAATGTGGCGCGGATAATGGGTCGGGAACGCATCCAGCACCCGCTTGAAACTGCGCGCGGCCTCGACAACGCGCAGCAAATCCGCCCCGGCAATCTCCTGCCCATCCATCAGACGCAACACCGCGCCTTCAATGCCCTGCTGAATGAGATATTCCTCCAGCGCCGGCACGTCCTTGATATAGACCTCGGACTTGCCGCGACTGACCTTATACAGCGGCGGCTGGGCGATATAGAGATAGCCGCCCTCAATCAGTTCCGGCATCTGGCGGAAGAAAAACGTCAGCAACAGGGTGCGGATATGCGCGCCGTCAACATCCGCGTCGGTCATGATAATGACCTTGTGATAGCGCAGCTTGGAAATATCGAATTCATCGCGACCAATGCCGGTGCCCAGCGCGGTGATCAACGTGCCGATTTCCTGACTCGACAACATCCGATCAAACCGCGCGCGCTCCACATTGAGGATCTTGCCGCGCAAAGGCAACACCGCCTGATTATGCCGCGAACGGCCCTGCTTGGCGGACCCGCCCGCCGAGTCGCCCTCGACGAGGAACAATTCGCGCTTCTCCGGGTTTTTCTCCTGACAATCCGCCAATTTCCCCGGCAGGCTCGCCACATCCAGCGCCGATTTCTTGCGCGTCATCTCGCGGGCCTTGCGCGCCGCTTCCCGCGCCAGCGCGGCCTCGATGATCTTGCCGACAATCATCTTGGCGACCTGCGGATTTTCCTCAAACCACTCCGTCAGCTTCTCGTTCATCAACCCTTCCACCGCCGGACGCACCTCGGAAGAAACCAGCTTGTCCTTGGTCTGGCTGGAGAATTTCGGGTCCGGCACCTTGACCGACAGCACACAGGTCAAGCCCTCGCGCGCGTCATCGCCGGTGAAATTAACCTTCTCCTTCTTCGCCATGCCGGTGGAATTGGCGTAAAGGTTCAGCGTCCGCGTCAACGCCCCACGGAAGCCCGCCAAATGCGTGCCCCCGTCGCGCTGCGGAATGTTGTTGGTAAAGGGCAGCACGTTTTCGTGGTAGCTATCATTCCACCACATCGCGACCTCAACCCCGATCCCGTCCTTCTCGCCAGTGACGAAAATCGGCTCTTCCATCAGCGAAGTCTTGGAGCGGTCGAGATATTTGACAAATTCGCGCACCCCACCGTCGTAATGCATCTCGGAACGCAGCGGCTCGGCAGGCCGATGATCCTCAATGATGATACGCACCCCGGAATTGAGGAAAGACAGCTCGCGCAAGCGGTTTTCCAGCGTGTGAAAAACGTAATTCAGGTCAGAAAACGTGTCGGTCGAAGCGAGAAACCGCACCTCGGTCCCCGTCCGGTCCCCACAATCGCCCACAACCCGCAAATGCTCCGTGGTCTCCCCGCGCTCAAACCGGGCAAAATGCTCCTTGCCATTGCGCCAGACCCGCAGTTCCAGCCAGTCCGACAGCGCGTTCACAACCGACACGCCAACGCCGTGCAAGCCCCCGGAAACCTTATAAGAATTCGAGTCAAACTTCCCGCCTGCATGTAGCTGCGTCATGATGACCTCAGCGGCGGAAACCCCTTCCTCGGGGTGAATATCGACCGGAATGCCGCGCCCGTTATCGCTGACCGACACCGAACTATCCGCGTGCAAAATGACCGTGACCGCATCCGCATGCCCGGCAAGCGCCTCGTCGATGCCGTTATCGACCACCTCATAAACCATGTGGTGCAGACCGGACCCATCATCCGTGTCCCCGATATACATACCAGGCCGCTTGCGAACAGCCTCCAACCCCTTGAGAACCTTGATGGATTCCGCCCCGTATTCCGGGCTATTCTGCGCGTTTTCGGCCATGCGAGCCTTCCTCAGTTTCGATCCGCAATCTATAGGGGATTTCCCGGCGCTTTGCCAGTGCCGAGACCCATCCTAATGCAATTCCCGCACCTCGGAAACACCCCCGGTCTCCGTGACCTCAAAATGCTGCGCCCGCGCCCCCAACTCGGCAAACAATTCAGGTCCGGTGCCGGTCATGAATGCCTGCGCGCCCAAAGCGCAAATCTCGTCATAAAGCGCCGCCCGACGCCCCGAATCCAAATGCGCCGCCACCTCGTCCAACAGCAAAATCGGCGGCGCGCCAAAATCCTCCGCCAAGGCCCGCGCATTGGCCAGGATCAACGAAACCAACAGCGCCTTTTGCTCGCCAGTAGAGGCATCCTTCGCCGCAACATCCTTCGCCGCATAACGCGCCAGCAAATCCGCCCGATGCGGTCCAACCAACGTGCGCCCCGCCTGCAAATCCCGCCCGCGCCCCTGCGCAAACGCCTCCGCCAAAGCCGCCTCCCCTTCGGGCCCATCCTCCATGACCAGATTCGCCTGAGGAAACGCCGTCTCCGCCCGCGCCTGCGCCGCCAAAATCAACGCCAGAACCCGCGCCCGGTTGCCCTGAATGACCGCCCCATTCGCCGCCATCTGCCCCTCAAGCGCCGCATACCAATGCCCGTCCCGCTGCCCATCCTTCAACAGCCGGTTACGCTCTCGCATCGCCTTTTCATAATCCAGAACCGCCTGCGCATGACCCGGCTCAAACGACAAAACCATGCGGTCCAGAAACCGCCGCCGCCCCTCCGCGCCCTCAGCCCACAACCGATCCATCGCAGGAACCAACCAAACAATGCGCGCAATCCGCCCAAGCGCCACCTGCGCCGCCGCCTTACCATCAATCGAAACCGACCGCGAACCGCCCTGCGACAGCGTTTCCACCTCATGAACCTGATGCAAACTCTGCAACACCCCCGAGAGCTTCCACCCCAACGCCTCCGGCCGCCGCGCCATCTCCAAAGCCTGCGCCCGCCGAAGCCCACGCCCCGGCGAAAACAAACTCACCGCCTCCAGAATATTGGTTTTCCCCGCCCCATTCGGCCCAAAAATCGCCACCGAACGCCCGTCAAACCCCATCTCCGCTCGCTTATGCGAGCGAAAATGCGACAACCGCAATTCGCGCAGGATCAACCCGCCCATAATCGCGCCTTCTTCTTAGCAAAAATACTCAAACCGCCCCGCAGGGGCGCACTAAAAAATGCACCCCCCACCACGAGGTCACACGCGCATCGGCATGACAACATAAATCGCCGACGTGTCATTGCCCTCACGCATCAAAGCCGGTTCCGCTGCCGTGTTGAACAGGAAAACCGCATTTTCCCGATCCACCTGACTGGCGATTTCAAGCAGATACTTAGCGTTGAACCCGATCTCCAGCGGCTCTTCCCCATAAGCAACCGCAACCTCTTCCTCCGCCGCGCCGCTATCGGGCGCATTGACGATCAGGGTCAGCTTGTCTTCCTCGATCTGCAACTTGACCGCCCGCGACCGCTCGGACGAAACCGTCGCAACCCGATCAACCGCCTGCGCGAATTCCTGCGCGTCGACTTCCATCTTGCGCGTGTTGCCCTGCGGAATGACCCGCGTGTAATCCGGGAACGTGCCGTCAATCACCTTGGAGGTCAGGGTAATTTCCGGCGTGGCAAACCGCACCTTGGTCTCGGAAACCGACACCGCGATCTGCGCCTCGTCATCCTCCAGCAACTTGCGCATCTCGCCCACGGTCTTGCGCGGCACGATCACGCCCGGCATCTCTTCCGCGCCGGCGGGCAGTTCCGCGTCAATCCGCGCCAGCCGATGCCCGTCCGTCGCCACCGCGCGCAAGACCCGGCCCCCATCGGCTTCCGCCACATGCATATAGACGCCGTTCAGATAATAACGGGTCTCTTCCGTCGACACGGCGAATTTCGACTTGTCAAACAACCGGCGCAATACCGGCGCCTTGGCGGAGAAATTGGCGACATATTCGGAACTGGCCATCACCGGGAAATCCTCGCGCGGCAACGTCGCCAGCGAGAAATTTGACCGCCCAGCCTCCACCGACAACCGCCCGGACGCCGCGTCTTCCGTTAAAACAACCATAGCCCCGTCGGGCAGTTTGCGCACGATCTCGTGCAACATCACCGCCGAAACCGTCGTCGCCCCGGCGCGCTCCACCATCGCCGCAACCCGGTCAACCACCTCAATATCCAGATCGGTCGCGCGGAACGAAACCGTCGCCCCTTCCGCCTCGATCAGCACATTGGCCAAAATCGGGATCGTATTGCGACGCTCAACAACCGATTGCGCCTGACTGACCGCCCTCAAAAGCGTGGCACGCTCGATGGAAATCTTCATAACCTTCTCCCGACAAACAGAGGGGCGCTGGCGAACCACCACCCCGTTTTGCTGCAACTTTCCGATTGTTTGGCACGGGCGTCAAGGGGCGACAAGCCCTGAAAGCGGGATGGTTTAGGGGGTATGGGGCTACGCCCTAGGCTGAATCGACATTTATCGCATCCAAAGCATTGCTGATGCGAGGTGTATGAAGCTGAGAAAGTAGACGGCGCGTCTGTCGAAGCGGGTTGCG
>PDWI01000149.1_pt1 | contig 127790 bp, 78 predicted proteins | sample 1430891 | NCBI WGS metagenome assembly PDWI01 (sample SAMN01162508, study PRJNA174530) | Oral metagenome, whole genome shotgun sequencing project. | biome: Marine environment; feature: Marine mammal; material: Swab sample of the gingival sulcus; isolation source: swab sample of gingival sulcus...
TCAGCATTACTTAGTTTTGGAAACCCCGATTTTTGGGCTTTGTGCCCTTTTTCGGGGTTTTGTTTCCTGCAATATAACATTTATAGGGCTGATATACAAATCAATAACTACTCCTGAGTGTGCCTAATTATTTATCGATAAAATGAAAAATAACAAATTATATGTATTTTCATTTTGTTTTATTCTATTTATGAAACAGTTCTATTTTTTGATCTTAAGAATACATCTTTCAGTAGTAGCAAATACAGAATTAATTGAATAAAATAATGCATAAAGGAATGGAAATATTTGCATGATGCATAATGACCAACCACGTTCTATTTAGGAGTGCTACAGAACAAAAACCACAATTGCTTACTTTTGATTTCGAGCGACTTACAAGTAAGGCAATTATTGAAAACCCAAAGGAAAGCATAAAAGATTAATTAAGAATCAGTAACTGCCTCAGGAGATAATCGTCCGATTTCAGGTATACGATGTAGGTTCCATGGGCTAAACCCGATAAATCGAGCCTGTCGCCATCTCCTGCAAGCGCTGAAAACACGAGTTGCCCCGTCATATCGACAATAGTGACTTTCCCCTTTTTCGGCAATGTTTCATTCATTTCAATCAGAACTTCTCCACTGGAAGGATTCGGATAAATACGGGCATGTTTTTCGGGTATTTCCTGTTCAATACCACTACTTATGGTATCAGCAATATTGAGTCCTTCAATACCAAACCACAAGGTAGAAGCCTCTTTTAAATCGAGGTTATATCTTAGCCATTGATCATCGTCCACCTTAAGGGTGTCGGCTTCTTCGTTGCGGGGCTGCCCAAGATGGTCCAGCGGCACAATGCGCAGATGTGAAAAGATGCTGTGCAGGCTTATCTCTGCTTCCAGGGGGGCAATAAGTGCAGGCTCCCTTCCCCAGTTATTGTGTACCGAAGTTGTGCCATCCCAGATCATGTCGGTATTCATCATGCGCGTTGAAACTGTAAGCAGGCTTCGGGACGAATGCGAAAGTGAGGAATCCACCAGACTCAACCAGGATACAGAACCAAAATCACTGGCTGCATCTACCTTCAAACTTTTTGTTCCGGGAGGCTCGATCTCATTGAGCTTCCCGCTTATACTGCTGAATTTTTCCGCATCAACCTGGAAGATCCCGGATTTATCCCAGTAAATCTGACCCTCATTCAAATTGTAGGGCCCATCCGATGGAGATGGAAGCACTGCCGGATCAAAGTTATCCTCCTGATCGAAAAGCAATTCCATTCTATGTTCATAGGCCAGACGGCTGTCATAAGGCAGATTAATTTTCCAATGATCTTTCGATTGCAAGGGCATTCCAAATACGTCCTCCTTTGAATAAGGAATCTCAATAACCGTTTCAGCAGGATCAATCAGGGCATTCCTGAATACATAAGAATAAACGGGTAAGCTGGCCATAAGGCTGCTGTTTCTATGGGTATTGAAAAAACTCTCCACCTTGTTTTTGTCCCAATCCTCAGACTCATTGTAGGTAAACAACATCAGGGCATCAGCATCATTGAAACTCAAATAAGAGGTTATAATCGGAAGCATTTCGCTCTGGTACTGATTTGGGAAAGAATGATTGTATTCACTGATGGTATATGGCTTATTTTTGATTTTCAGTCCGGGAAACAGTATATCAATCGTTCCATACCTGTTTGCGACCATTGGCGTATTATGAATGGTCCAGTCTGTCTGAGACCAAGACTGGTTTGGGAAATTAGGATGATCCCAGTATGCATGGTTATCCACATAGTCGAGTACATCCTGAACATACACATCCTCGGGGCCGGTGAACCAGTTGGTTCCCGTAATTGGAGCCCGAACGCCAAGACTGTCGCGAAGGTAGGATGCCATATCTCTGAGAAAATCCCTTTGAATTTTGGCAAAGAAACCAGCCTGGTCTCTGACCCTTGCCGGACTATATCCAAAGTGAGTCATCCCGGTTAGCAACTGGACAGAGCGTTCTTCCAGGGACTCCCCTTCATCCAGCGCACTTTTTTGTTCGGTGCGCAGAACAAAATCATCAAAGTAGTAGTTCCCCAGCGTATTTTCAAAATGGAAGGAAAGACGCAGGTGACCTTCGTTGGTTTCCGGAGCAGTAAACTGTGCTCTGAATTCCTTCCAGTCTGTTTCCAGATCGCACATTGTATTTCCATAATAGGTCCAGGGAGAATTATCGCGTATAAAAACCAGTGAGATCGTAGTGGGTGAATCAGCCTTAGCCCTGAAAATGACTTCGTATATACTGTCTTTGTGTATGGTCTCACCCACCGTTTTAAACTGCAAGTGCCAGTTCTGATCCGATATGCCGGTTACTTCCACTTTTACGGCATGATCTCCGCTATAAGCATCATTGGTCTGGGCAGAAGTTCCGCTTGCAGTACCATGTAGCTCCATGCTCCAATTTGAGGTGCCGTCTTCAAAATCGTCGTAAAACAGGGTGTCAGATTTGATCGTACCAACCATCCAGGCATCATTCATTTCGGCTGTGGAACTGTAATGTGCCTCAAGATAGTCGTGCCAGAGGCTGTCGAGTTGATTCCAATAATACATGGGCACATCACCCCCTTTTGCAATAGGCCGAATATCACCCGAATACCACATCCTGAACAAACTATTTTCGTTGATGATCTCCAGCATGGCAAGTGCCGGATCTTCTGCAAGTGTAGTACCCGTATAGGGGTTTACATGTGTGAGTAAGTCCTTTGCATATTCTTTCTGCAGGGCAATCATGCGGGGATCAAATATGGTAAGCCCCTTTCCGTAATGACTGAGCGAATCGGCATCCACCACTCCGTCCGATTCTTCGAAGGTACGACTCACATTCAGATTCATATTTATGTATACTCCGTGTTGCTTGAGTTGATAGAGCATGTAGTCGAGCCGATCAAGGTTAAGCTCGTTAAAGTCACGCGTTCCGTCGATATTATAAAAGAGACTCCCCGATGCCCAGGGATTGTCTATATGGTGAAAGCGCATCAGATTCAGTCCATATTTTTTCATCCTGGCTGCAATGGTTGATGCCTTGGATTTATCCGGGAAAGCAGCATAGAAAGTAAGGTTCCCGCCAAAAAAACGATAGGGCATTCCCCTTACCAGAAAATGACCGGCACTATCTACACTCACACGATCAGCTTCTGTAATAGCCTGCTGATCGAATGCCGGAAGCCAGTTCGTTAGAGAACTGTCATTCCAGGGCAGATTAAAAGTAAAACCATCATCGAATACCTGGCCCCTAAGATGCCCGGAACAGATGATAAAGAATATAGCTGCAAACACAAAGATTCTCTTAAACATAGAATGAAGTTTTAGTACCTCGCCAAGATACTATGTTTTTTCACCCAATGCAAATTCAAGCGCCTTGTTGAAATATGCGTATTCTTAATAACAAGAAAATCAGGCGTTCTTACAATTAACGCTGTATAAAATTTTGCGAATCTGCTTAAAGCAGGTAGTGAATCAGCAGCATCAAAAGGCTGCCCGGAAGGTTTACATGGCATATCAGGCGGATATCTGATCCCTCTAATTCCTGCTTATGATCTTCAATGAAGGGCTTGTCGATCCGTTTTCCACCGTAGCTGGAAGGCCAGCCCAGGCAGCAGCAGTTAAGGATGCTGGCAATCACAGTTTTGGGATAGCCGGCGTTGATGGGGCAACAAATTTGCTTTTGATATTTTTCTCAATACTTACAAAATTCTTTCGTAATCTGCATTAAAGTTGTTTATGGTAATTGTTTTTTGGCGAAATCAATATGTTGATTATCAGTGGTATGAATGGTTCGTTGTTTCGTTGCTTTATAATGCACAACGGGTATATTTTATACTTTTTTATAGATTCTGGGAAAAGCTCCTTTTAGATGGTGGATTGAGAGAAGTGTTCAAATGTAAATAAATATTGGAAGCTGTTATTTATCTTTTATGCAACGGACGGATGCCCCTACATTTATATTCTGAAAAATCAAACTGACAGAATCAAGAGAGCTACTTACATAAAACATAAAAGAAAGCGGTTTCCCTTTAGCATTAGGTGCTGCTTTGGTGGCCGACCACCAAAAACCCTGATATCCCGGATATATTAATTTCCCCCGAGATGAAAGATGGCCAGCTGGTAAAGCTGAAAAATAATATTCATCAGTACCATTACTGTCTTCACCTAACCAACCTGATTTAGCTTTCAGTTTTACTCCGGGCTTGGAACCCACAAAAGCTGCAAGCTCTTCAAAATCCTCATATTTTGGAAGATGCCAGCCTGCCGGACATACCTCCTGAGCTGTTTCCCAATTGTAAAGATACCCGTAGTGAACGAAACTACTATCGTCATTTTCTAACAAATAACAATTACCATTCTCTGGTTCGTACGCAAGGTTTTCAGCCATCCAGGTTTGCTTGCCAATTTCTACCCACTTATAACTTTTTCCATCACGTTTGTCTTTAAAGCTTCCACTTGTTTGTGCTGAAACAATATTGCTCATGAAAAAAATCATGAATGCAATTACGAGATAGTGGTTAAATGCCCTGTATCTTTTCATGTTATAAAATTAAATTTTACCGAAACTTCTGGTGTTCGGGTTAACCATTTTAATCCATGGATATTTCTTTAAATGTATTACATTACTCTTTTTCTGAAATTGAATAGATGATTATATAAGGGTTGTCGTTTTCTGAAACTTCAATGTTTGAATAATTATTATTAGCCTTAACAAATGCTTTTAAGGTTAATGGTTCAACTAAAGCCAGGTACTTATCGTCACTAATTGCACATTGTGTATAACAATTAGGTAAAAGATTATTTTCAAAACAATCGTTTAAATTGTAATTAATGCCGGTTTTAAACGAATGAAAAAATGTAACAGGTTGTCCTTCAATTGCAGCTATAGTCATTAAAAAATCTTTGGTTTTTTGAATAGATGCCATGCCCGCTGTTTTTTTTCCGGTTATTTCCATCTCTTCCTTTTCTCCGTCTGATAGCGTTTTTAATTCGTTTTTACTATACATATATTTTCCAAAATTGAAATGATAAGCTGGCTCTGCTTTACCCTTGTTTAAACGATAAGCAGTATAATCTCTTGGTGCTATAAGAAGTATTTCCTCGTTATTGCTAAAAGGGTTCGGAAGAACCGTAGGGTTATCAGAAAATACGGTTAAGTTCAGTCGTGTTGCCCGAGTAAAATCTTTGTCATACAATGTAAACAGATAGTATTCTTTAGGCGAATTTTTTGTGACGGTATTATCTTTCTGCATATGATGAGATACCAGTATTTTCTCATTGTCGAGGATTCTGAAATCAATTATTCGTATTGTATCATATTTCGAAGAAGAGATGATGTTTAATTCCGGATCGAGTGTTGTTATGGTGCGAAGCGTCTGGTCATGAACTTGAATTACCTTATTGTTTTTATCAATATCAAAAGCAAATGGATTCGTAAATTCTCCGGGGCCGCGCCCAACCCTGGTTTTATTCAGCAACGAGCCTTCATTATTAAATGCATATAAACATCTGCCTCCCATTATATCTAAAACATAAAATTTGTTGTCGAAATACTTTACTTTCATTTCATAGATTCCGGGAAGCGTAGAGTTCTTGGTCAACTCTAATGGAATTATCTTGTCTATTTTCACTTCAGGAGTTGGCCCATTCTTCCTGTCGAGGTCAAGCTCTATTTCAATTACGTCGCTTTGTTTTTTTTTGACATGAAGAAAAGATAAACATTCCAAACAGCATGGCTGCGAAAACTACTGTACAACAATAACTTAATGAGTTTTTCATTTGGGTATTTGATTTTATTATTTTCTTTATTGTGAACAGATCTTATTGAAAAATACAAGGCTACTATCAAAAATAACTGTTTTTACAATGATTCAAAAATAACTGTGCTTTTAACAGACTTGTTAACAACAATAAAACTAAGTGTACAACTATGACTCGTAAATACAATAGCCATTTTTTTAGAATTAAATATGTCAGGCCACCTTTTAGGGAAACTCATAATCACACAATAATTTCATTAACATATCATTACTATTTATTTCTGGTTCGCTTTTTTCACCTTTGGCATTCACCGGATGGATAATTTTAACTGTATTGGCAGGGAGCAGATCTACTAAGTCATTAAAATCATAATAAGGCAGGCTTCCGGGAACCACATTATAGGCCAGTTTAGGATCGTAATACTCCGTCAGAATCAAAGTAAGGTTTGATACCAGAGGGTTTTGCAATATAATTTTTGAAAAAGAATTTTTGAATATAGCGTAATGTAACAAGGGTTGGTTTAGTCCGTTTTCTGCCAGTGCATATTTTTCTATGCCATTGAACTTTCGATCAACAAATTGCATCAATATATCCAGTGCTTCGGCCTGTATGCCTGTAATGCTTTTACCAATGAGGCTTGCGCCAAAAGTGTAGTTGAACGGTACTTGTTTTACAAAACCATCGCCACTGAATTCAGCATCGTGCAGTTCTCCAATGTCTGGTAAATCAGCGGCTATTATGGTGTAATCTTTTGCCAGCAAGCCTTTTATAAGCTGATTGTTCAATAAGTTCTGCTTGCCGTTTGCAGGTAACCAAACGAGTATTTTTTTGTTTTTTGCATTCGGCTTTTGAATAAGGTAGAAAGGCAGATAAAAGTCATTTTTGTCGGTTTCAAGAAAATATTTATTGATATCGAAACCTTCTCCCATAATTTTTCCGGTAAAGACTTCACCTGTAAACTTCCTGTTAAATTGAATTCCTGATAGTTGTTTAATTTTTGCTTTCAGTTCATTTTCAGGTACTTCTTTCTTTGCAAAATATTTTTTATTCAGGCTAAAAACCGTTTCACCTTTAAAAGAATTTCCGACTTGTCCGGTTGGGGTAACCCAAAGTTCTTTTTCAGGAAAAATTTCAATATTATGGTCAGTGCTGTCGCCCGGAAGGTTAAGGTATTTTTGAAAAAAGGCATAAACCCTTTCTCTGTTCTTTTTTGTGGATTCATGTACACCAAAATCTACTGAAAAGTGCATATCTTCAGCATGTTTCATGGCTTTGTATGATTTTTTTGCTTCGGCAAAAGTTTCAAGCGCCCCCTGCTGGTTAAAAAAATCGTTTGTTGTAGTTACAATTATGGAAGGTTTGGGTGCGCGTATATGAAAAAAATCGGCATGATCGAACCCGTTGGCAATGGCTAAGTGTGGGTTTTGTTCCGCATCCTGTGGCCCTTTCGATTCCAGCAGGCGTTTAAAATTAGTGATGTAACATTCGGGGGCAGCAGCATATATGCGGTCGTCATAAGCGGAAATCATGGCCGACTGTGTTCCACCACCTGACCGGCCAGCAATGCCAATACGGTTCATGTCTACCTCTTTTCTGGTTGCGAGGTAATCTATTGCCCGTACACCATCCCAGATAAAATAGGCATAAAGCGAAGTACCTGTCAGTAAAGTTTGCGCCCCGGCATAGGAATGTTCAGTTGTAGGCCCGCCAATTTTTGATGCAGCGGTTTCGTTATCCAGGTATTGTAGCCTTTCGCCCTGCCCGATGGGGTCGAAAGCAAAAACAATAAACCCTTTTTTTACCAGGTTTAGAATAATAAGTTGGTAAATATCGCTCCGGAAACCCTGTGGGCTATGTCCGGAGCAGTATATAACCGCAGGGGCAGGGTTCTGCCGTTTTTGGGGCAAAAAAAGACAACCTGTAACATAAAAGCCGGGATGCGATTCAAAAATAATTTTCTCCACCATAAAGCCATCACGATGTAAAATGCCTGTAACACGACTATTCAACGGTGTTTTTTCAAAAATATCCACAGGTTTTCTAAAAACATCTTTTAGCTTATCCTGATATTTTATCCAGTCAGCCTTAGTTTGAAGCTTTTCTATTTTTTCATTTCGTTCTTGTAAAAGACTGAAAGCTTCATTGGTAATGATGCGATACATTGATTCATCACCATTTTGGTGCAACAGCCATTTTGTTTCCCTGTCCAGGTTTGTATCAAAAACTAATGGTGAAACGCTTTGTGCAAACAGGGTAAAAGTAAAAGAGACAAAGAAAATGGAGAAAAAAAGCTTTTTCATTACAAAAAATTTTAATGGTTCAGATCTGAGTAGCTCTAAATATGCATTACAGATTTGTAGTACAAAATATTCTTCACCCGTTGTATATTATGAGTTAACGAAGAGATAAATTGTATCTCGCTGATAATCAGAATGTTGATTTTGCCGCAAAACATTTATCATAAACAACTTGAATGCAAATTACGAAAGAATTTTAGAAGTATTGAGAAAAAAGGATCGAAACATTGTTCTCACAGCTTTATGGCCAATTCAAAATCAGAAACGATTATGCCAAATCTTTTAACGGTTTTAAAACTAGAATAATTTTAAAAATCTCGGTTTTAACGGTAATAAATATATCAATAAGGTTATTTTTAACAGGAATATTAATAACCCTAAAGTTAATATTGTTTAATATGCACAACGAGTTATATGCTATCCTTCGTTCAGAATATGAATATCCTGTAATATAGTAAGGATAAAGAAAACGATAATGGATATTCCACGTCTAATATGTTTGATGATGTTTTACCGATTTTGTTTCTTTGTGAGGTATATAAAAATATTACCTTTAGCAATGTATGCCCGTTTGTAAAAGGTGGTAATGTTTGCCCGGGGGCATGTTATTAATGATGTAAACAAGGCACTATTTAATAAATCAGGTGGTTTGTTTTGATAAGGAAAAAGCTTGAAGTAGTTATTTAATACCAGAATTGTAAAAATAAACGGATAATTCAATAGAATTTTTAAATATGAAACAGTTAAAAATAGTTGCAGTAGCAGTTTTATTTGCTTTCATGGCATGTAATCCAATTGTCGAAAAATCGGGCAATGAAATTGATCAGAAAGTAGAAAATTTGCTTTCACAAATGACTATAGAGGAAAAGGTTGGCCAAATGAACCAGTACAATGGTTTTTACGATGCAACCGGCCCGGCTCCGTCGGAAGGCGATGCAAAAAATAAATATGGCCACCTGAAAAAAGGATGGGTAGGTTCGGTACTAAACGTAAAGAATGTGAAAGAAGTGCGCGAGATGCAGCGTGTTGCTGTGGAGGAGTCGCGTTTGGGGATACCGCTTATTTTTGGCCTCGATGTAATTCACGGACAAAAAACCCTGGCACCAATTCCGCTTGGCGAATCAGCAAGTTGGGATTTGGAAGCCATTGAAAAGTCGGCACGTATTTCTGCTATTGAAGCAACGGCTACCGGACAGAACTGGACTTTTGCCCCAATGGTTGATATTACACGCGATGCCCGTTGGGGACGCGTGATGGAAGGCGCCGGCGAAGACCCGTATCTCGGCGCAAAAATTGGTGCGGCACGTGTAAAAGGATTTCAGGGCGACGACCTGAGTGCCGATAATACTATGGCGGCTTGTGCCAAACACTTTACTGGCTATGGTTTTGCTGAAGCCGGGCGCGATTACAATACTGTTGATGTAGGCACTTCAACCCTTTATAATGTTATTTTACCTCCTTTCGAAGCTGCTGCCAATGCCGGTGTCAGAACATTTATGAACTCGTTTAACGTTCTTAACGGAATACCTGCCACCGGAAGCCGTTTTCTACAGCGCGATATCCTGAAAGGCAAATGGAATTTTGAAGGATTTGTAGTTTCTGACTGGGGAAGTGTGGCCGAAATGATTACACACGGTTATGCGGCCGATTTAAAACAGGCTGCCGAAATGGCTGTCAATGCTGGTGTCGATATGGATATGGAATCGTATGCCTACGTTAAATACTTGGTTGAATTAGTAAATGAGGGCAAGGTTAGTGAAGATAAAATTGATGATGCCGTACGCCGTATTCTGCGTGTAAAATTCGAGCTGGGGTTATTTGACGATCCGTATAAGTATTGCAACGAAGAGCGCGAAAAAAAACTGCTGTACCATGAAGCCCATATGAACGGAGCACTTGACGTAGCCAAAAAATCAATAGTATTGCTTAAAAACGAAACCAACCTTCTTCCTTTAAAGAAAAGCCAGAAGAATATTGCAGTTATCGGTGCTTTGGCATCTGACAAAACATCGCCTCTTGGTAGCTGGCGAGTTTCATCTGATGACAATACAGCTATTTCTGTAATAGAAGGCCTGGAAGCATACGGAAAGAATTTTAAATATGCCAAAGGCCCTGAGTTTGTAACCAGTGAAGTTAGTTTTTATGAAAATGTAGAAATCAATGCAACCGACAGGTCGGGAATGAAAGAAGCTATTGCCCTGGCAAAAAAATCGGAAATAGTTATTATGGTGCTTGGCGAGCATGGCTGCCAGACAGGAGAAGGCCGCAGCCGGGTAAACCTCGATTTGCCGGGATTGCAGCAAGAACTGTTGGAAGAAGTGTATAAGGTTAACAAAAATATTGTGCTGGTGCTGATGAATGGTCGTCCCTTGGCAATTACCTGGGCAGATGAGCATATTCCGGCCATAGTGGAAGCCTGGCACTTGGGAACTCAGTCAGGCAATGCTATTGCACAGGTACTGTATGGCGATTATAACCCTTCGGGAAAACTGACCATGACATTCCCGCGCCACGTGGGCCAGTGTCCCATATATTATAACCATTACAGTACTGGTCGGCCGGGGCCGAGTACAGGAGTTTTCTGGTCTCACTATACCGATGAATCGAACGATCCGTTATATCCATTCGGATACGGATTGAGTTATGCCAATTTCGAATACAGCGACCTGCAGGTGAATTCTACCGGTGAAAACGAGGTAACGGTTTCGGTTGAAATAACCAATACGGGTAAAGTAGGAGGCGAAGAAGTTGCACAACTTTATCTTCACGATAAAGTGGCTAGTGTAGCCCGTCCGGTAAAAGAATTAAAAGGTTTTGAAAAGCTTTACCTGAAGCAGTCAGAATCGAAACAAGTGAAATTTATCCTGACTTCGAAAGAGCTGGGATTCTTTAATAATGATGGTGAGTTTATTGTTGAACCCGGAGAATTTGAAGTAATGGTGGGGCCCAATTCGGTAGAAGGCCTTTCGGAACAGTTTGAGTTGAAATAAAAATTGACAAGAAGTTCAAGAAGAAAGCAGTAGAACTTTCTTATGCACGAGGTCATGCCAGTGAAATTGCAGAAGAATAGTTTCTCAGGCATGGGAATCCAGAGTTGATAAATTTGGAGTATGAAAATGAATGGATTAAATAAAAATCAAGAGATAATTTTAATTTAATTCTTGTTTCGTGATAAAAAAATCTTGTAAAAAATAAAGCTATTTCATTTCAAAACTTAATTTTACAATTGCAATAATCATTCATCTTACATGCATTACAATAAGTTATATAGATTGTATTGCTAACCATTTAGTAACTAAACTATAAAAACGAATGAGTGAAAGAATAAACTCAAATATTGATGAACTCATTGTAAGAAATTTTGTAAACGGTGATATAAGCGCATTTGATGAGTTGTATTTTTTGTTTTGTTCTCGTCTGCAGAATTTTGTGTTTGGTTTAGTGAAAGTTGAGTCGGAAAGTGAAGAACTCGTACAGGATATTTTTGTAAAAATATGGGAGTCAAGAGGAAACATTCAAAAACATGGATCTTTTGAGTCGTTTCTATTTACAGTTGCCTACAACAGAACAATAAGTCATCTTCGTAAAAAAGAAGCTAAAGGGAAATACATCAATTATATAAAGTCAATTCAAACCGAAGGAGAAGAGCCGAAACTGGACGAAAAAATTGATTTTGAGAAGTTTAAGCAGCGCCTTGAAAATGTAATTGAATTGATGCCCCGGAAGCAGAAGGAAGTATTTAAATTAAAACATTTTGAGAATTATTCATACCGGCAAATCTCTGAGGAACTTAATATTTCGGTAAAAACTGTTGAAAATCATCTGCTTAACTCGCGCCGATTTGTAAAAAGGAAGTTGACGACTGATTATCTTGCAATACTTCTTTTTATTTCACTTTTTCTATAGAAATTGGGGGTTTTTATATTGTGTTGCGTCTAACCTTATAAAGGGCATTTAAAATGCAGTTGGATGACTAAACGATAATGAAACTGGACTTATTTTATAAATATCTTGGCGATACTTGTTCGTCTGATCAGGTAGACGAATTTTTTCATTGGCTAAAGAACGAAGCCGATGATATTGATCTGCAATTCATTATGAATAATTATTGGAAAAGTATTAAAAATACTATTCCGGAAAATGAAGGTTTCAGGAAACAACGCCTGGATGCCATTCATCACACCATAAATCTCAGGTCTCTAAGAACTAGTGCCTCACGTAAAAAGCGAAAACTTGTTCAGTTTCTCGCACGTGCTGTAGCTATCCTGCTTATACCTGTTCTTACAATCTTGGTTTACAAGTCCTTCTTTGAACAGGGAAATAAACGTACTCTGCTAAGCGAACCAGTGATGAACGAGATTGTATCGCCCATTGGATCACGAACTTCACTTAGCCTTTCTGACGGGACAAAAGTCTGGCTCAACTATGGTAGCAGTTTGATTTATCCACAACAATTTACAGGTAAGAAACGAGTTGTTCAACTAAAGGGAGAGGGGTATTTTCAGGTTGTTAATGCCTCAAAACCATTTGTCGTTAAAACCGAACTGGTTGATGTTGTAACTGTCGGAACGGCTTTTAATGTGAAAGCCTATGAAACGGACAAGACAGTTGAAACAACTTTGGAAAACGGTAAAATTTATCTTAAGAATGAATTACTGGATGAGATCGAAATGTATCCTGGCCAGCATTGTAAACTAAATAAGGAATTAAACGATTTTACCATTACTGAGGTGGATATCGACCGATACATTGCCTGGAAAGATGGAAAACTGATATTTTACGATGATAATATTGTTGCAATCGCAGATCGTTTATCGCGTTGGTATAATGTTGAAATTGTAATATCAGATCCAAGAATCAAGGAATTAACTTATACCGGAACTTTTATTGACGAGCCACTTTATCAGATACTTGAAATGTTAGAAGTTGTTTCACCTGTGCAGTTTGTAATTCAGAAACGCCAAAAGAATAAAGACGGCACTTATGCTAAACGTAGGATTATAGCTAAATTTAAAGACCAATAGAAAAACATAACTTAACAGTAATTGAACTAAAACTAAATGCCTATGTGAAACTACCTTTAAAAAAGCAGGAAAATGCGCCAACATCTTCCTGCCAGAATTTTGTAAAAATCTTGTTATAAAAGATTCTTAACTAAAACATTTCAAAATTATGAAAAAAATTATTGTTCCTGTGTTTATTGCAGGAAATGTAGGCTTACTACATAAAACCTTATTATTTATGAAAATAACTACTTTTTTGCTTTTGGCCTTTTGCTTTCAGGTTTTTGGGGCAAATAGCTATTCCCAGGAGACTAAACTTTCGTTGTCTTTAAAACAAAAAACATTAAAGGAGGTGCTGGAAACAATTGAAGATAACAGCGATTTTTATTTTTTATACAGCGCCAAGGTAATTGACGTTGAACAGCTGGTTAACGTGAATGTAAAAAATGAATCCATTTTTAAAATATTGGATAAAATACTGGAAGATAAGAACATTAAGTATGATGTAAAAGACCGTCAGATAATGCTCGCTCCTCTGGATTCAGAAAATCAGTCTGGTATTGATCAACAAGAAAGAATAGTTACGGGAAAAGTAACTGATAATGAAGGATTGCCGCTGCCCGGAGTTAGCGTGATTGTGAAAGGTACTATGCGAGGAAGTACTACTAATGTAGATGGAAACTATTCTATCGTTAATGTGGACGCCGGTGATATTTTGGTATTCTCTTTTATGGGAATGCAAACACAGGAAATCGTAGTGGGAACCCAATCTATAATAAATGTATCGCTAAAAATGGATGTAATTGGTATTGAAGAGGTTGTTGCTATTGGTTACGGTACAGAAAAACGTGTAAATGTAATTGGTTCGGTGGCACAAATTACAAATGAGAGGCTGGAGAACAGACCGGTATCAAGTTTATCGAATGCCATTACCGGACAAATGTCGGGCGTTACAGTTGTTCAGCGTTCGGGTAAGCCAGGTTTTAACAATGGAATTATCCGTATTCGTGGAGAAGGTTCTTTTGGGGCGACACCTTCGGCTCTTGTCTTGGTAGACGGAATACCGGGATCAATGAATGAGATTAACCCCAATGATATTGAGTCCATTTCAGTATTGAAAGATGCCTCTTCTGCTGCAATCTACGGAGCACGTTCTGCAAATGGTGTAATTCTTATCACCACAAAAAGAGGAAAAGAAGGCAAAATTAATGTCGGTTATAACGGTTATTTTGGCATGTCAGTCGCTACTGAATATCCCGATCTGGCAACTTCGTGGGAATATGCGGAGATGTTTAATATTGCCAATGGTACCCAAACATATTCAGCAGAAGATATTGCAAAATACAAAAACCAAAGTGATCCTGATAATTATCCTAATACTAATTTTTTAGATGAAACCTTTTCAAGAAACGGTTTTCAAACTGGTCATGATTTTTCAATAAAAGGAGGACTAAAATCAAATCGTTATTTTTTGTCAGTAGGGTACTTAAACGAACAGGGACTTGTTAAGAATAATAATTATGAACGTTATAATTTTAGATTAAATCTAGAAAGTGATCTGGCAAAATCGCTTACAATGACCACGCGGGTTTCCGGCTCAATAGAAGAAGCCAATGAGCCGACAACCACTGCAAACAAGAACACTCTGGGAATTGAAGGGATAATTCAAACGGCAGTACGTTATCCTTCAGTTTATTTGGGACAGGCTTCGAATGGTGATTATGGTATTGGTCCTGAAAGTGGTGGTACGCCTATATCGTGGCTGGCATCGAAAGGCTACTACCGAAGACCAACTACAAAAACAAGTATAACCTCGCGTCTCGATTGGAAACCATTTGAAGATATTACTATTTCTGCTGTTGGAGGATATAATTTTACTCTGAACGAAGGCAGACATTACAGGGCTTCACAAAAATTAAATGACAATGTAAATCTGCCACTTGCCACGCTTGATCAATTTAGAGATAAGGTAATTTTTAAAACAATGCAATTCTTTGCCGAATATATAAAAGAGTTAAAAGGGCACAATATAAGAGCATTGGTTGGTTACTCCTTCGAAAATCAATCGATTGAAAAGTTTAATGGAACCAGAATAAATTTCCCCAGCAATGATTATACTGTAATGAGTATGGGAGGAGTAGACAATCAGGAAATTTATGGGAATGATTATGAATGGGCTATACAGTCACTTTTTACAAGGATAAAATATCACTATAAATATAAGTATCTTTTTGAAAGTACTGTCCGTTATGATGGTTCGTCGCGTTTTCCGGCAGATCAAAAGTACGGTACATTCCCCTCATTAGCTATTGGCTGGAGATTAACAGAAGAAGAATTTTTTAAAGAAGCTGTACCTTGGATGTCAAATTTAAAATTGAAAGCTTCGTGGGGAAAGCTTGGAAATCAGAATATTGGGAATTATCCTTACCAGTCAACCCTGGCAACAGGACGAAATTACCCGTTTGGATCGGGTATGGCAAATGGTGCTGCATACCGTATCTATAAAGATCCAACTATTCACTGGGAATCAACAGAAACAAAAGATATTGGTATTGAAACCTCTTATTTTCATGGAAAACTAACATTTAATGCAACTTATTTCGATCGTTTTACCTACGATGTACTTTATAAACCGTCATCCAGTGTTAGTTATGTTCTTGGAGTGGGCATTAGTGAAAGAAATACAGGAGAAGTGAAAAATAATGGTTGGGAGTTTGAATTGGGCTACCAAGATAAAAAAGGCGATTTTAGCTATCAAATACATGGTAATTATTCAATAATAAATAATGAGGTTGTTACTTTAGGTTTAGGTAATGTTAATCAGCCTAATGGCATGGTAGGTAACGGTAGCGATTTATTTATTGGCTACCCAATGCAAATGTATTACGGCTACGAATCGGATGGTGTATTTATTTCCGAAGAAGATATTGCCAACTGGTACGATCAATCGAAAGTTACACCAAATCCTCAGCCCGGTGATATAAGATACAAAGATATAAATGGTCCCGATGGAGTTCCTGATGGCCAGGTTGATGCAACTTACGACAGAACATTTATTGGCTCACGTATTCCAAAACATACATTCTCGTTTAACCTTTCGACAAACTATAAGAATTTTGATTTTAGCGCATTAATACAAGGTGTTGCCGGCGTAAAAGGACGCCTGGATGGATATGTTGGATACGCTTTTAATAATTTAGGAACCATTCAGCAATGGCAAATAGACGGGCGTTTCGATCCTGAAAACCCGGTTCAATATCCTGAATATCCACGATTAGAGATTATAACAAACAGTGGTACTCCAAATACCGTGCTTTCAGATTTCTGGACTATTGATGCATCCTATGTGCGTATTAAAAACCTTCAGCTTGGTTACACGATACCAAAATCAGTTTTGGATGCTGTTCAAATTAACAGCCTACGCGTGTACTTTAGTGCCGAAAATCTTTATTCGTTTAATAATTACCGAAAAGGATGGGACCCTGAAATCAACACCAACGGTACGTATTATCCGATTCTTGCAACTTTTACTATGGGTGTAAATGTTAAGTTTTAGTCTCATTTATAAATTTTAAAAAACAGGTAAAAATGAAAACGTATATAAAATTTAAAAACATACTTGCCTTCTTTATTCTGACCGTTCTGCTGGTGGGAATAAGTTCTTGTGGAGATGAACTTGAACAATACCCAAATGATCAGTTTGATAAAGCAAATTTTTGGACCAATGAAGCTAATGCAATGATTGGGCTGGCCGGTGTATATCGTGGAAATATTAATTACGGAACACAGGTAAATCCTTCGGATTGGTGGACATACTGTGGACTGGTATTTTTTGAACATTGCACCGATAATGCCTTTGACCGTAGAGGGAAAAATGCTAACCAAAATAAAATAACGAATGGAAAACTTTTGGCAAATAATGCCGTTTTACGGACTTTGTGGCGAGGCTCGTACATCAGAATAGCAATCAGTAACGATTTTATCGAAAACATTGACCGTGTTGAGATGGATGAGGTCGGTAAGAAAAGAATGAAAGCGGAAGCCCGCTTTATCAGAGCCACGCAATACTTTTACATGTCGCAGTTCTGGGGTGCAGTTCCATTAGTAACAAATACCTTAACTCCTGAAGAAGCGAACGTTGTTACAAAAGCTTCTAAAGCGGATGTTGTAAAATTTGTAATTGATGAATTTAGTGAAATTGTAAATGATCTTCCCAGGTATAAAGATATGGGAGCTGATGAATTTGGCCGTGCGTCAAAACAGGCTGCTCTTGCCTTTTTAGGTCGTATACTTATGTCAGAAAAGCGTTGGTCAGAGGCTGCTGCCGCGTATAAACAGATTATTGATTTTGGCGATAATATTATCGATCCGGATTATCAAAGTATTTTTATTCCTGCAAACGAAATGAGTGCTGAAAATATTTTTAGCGTTCAATATTATGAAGGTTTGGCAGGTAATGCACTTACGCAGCATGCCTTGCCTGCAAACAAAGGAGGGTGGCATATTGTAAACCCGCTTGAAAGTTTGGCAAGTCAGTACGATTTCATTGATGGTACTCCTTTTTCATATGACGACCCTCGTTTTGATTCGCACAATATGGCTGCTAACCGTGATCCTCGCTTTGCCGCTACATTTTTATATGATGGGTGCGAATTTGGAGGCAATATCTACGATTGCCATCCTGATCATAGCTCATCGGTTGATCAGTTAACTTATTCAAAACAGGCCACACGAACCGGTTATGGATTGCGCAAATTCTTCGATCCCGGGTTTTCTGGTGATTTAAGAAGCGGTTATGGAGGGAATATACCAATTATCCGTTACGCCGAGGTTCTGCTAAGCTACCTTGAGTCAGAATTGGAAGCTGGCACCCCGATTACACAAAGTATGCTCGACATGACAATTAACAAAACAAGAGGAAGAGCATCGGTTGGCATGCCGGCTATTACGGAGACAGACGCAAGTGCCTTGCGCCCGTTGTTGCGTAAAGAAAGACGTATTGAACTGGCATTGGAAGGAATACGTTACTGGGATTTATTACGTTGGGAAATCTTGGGTGATGTTATGCAAGGCGATTTTTGGGGCGCTTCATTTCCCGATGCAATGAATAAAGGGAAAAAAGAAGATCCGCTTGGATACAGTCGCTGGTACGTAGATACAAAAGCTTTCAAAAAAGGTCAGGATGAAGTTTGGCCTATACCTGAAGCTGAAACAAATATTAATCCGGGTTTATTGGATTAAGTTTCATATAGATTTAGTTTAATAGCACAGGTAAGAGGCCGTTAACAGGTAATGTGCGGTCTCTTATTTTGCTAAACGAAATTGTAAATGACTACGAATTAATACCAAAGAGAAGATGTTTAGATATATTTTAATTTTCTTTTTGATATTTTATAGTGTTCTTGTTAATGGGCAAAACTCAAATAAATTGGCAGTAACTCCTCCTTTGGGATGGAACAGTTGGAATTGGTTTGGTAAAAAAGCAATTAACGAAGACATTATTAAAGAATGTATGGATGCTATGGTTGCTGAAGGGCTACTGGATGCAGGTTACGAGTATTTTGTGATTGATGGCGGTTGGCGTGATACAACGCTGGGTCCTAATGGTGAATTGCTGCCACATCCGGTTAAATTCCCAAATGGAATTAAGCCGCTTGCAGATTATGCGCATTCACTTGGTTTAAAATTTGGATTACATACTGTGCCGGGTACACACGATTGTGGTGGAGATTTTGTAGGTGGATTTGGCCATGAGGAGATACAGGTGCAACAATTTGTTGACTGGGAACTCGATTTTATTAAACTTGATAAGTGCAAACACGCCGATGGCTGGAATGAAGATCTTTTACAACAGACCTATATAAAATGGCGAAACTTGTTAGATAATTGTGGCCGCGATATCGTATTAAGCATTAGCGCTTATATGTGGCGCCATTGGTACCCTGAAGTAGGACAAATGGCTCGCACCACAACGGATATTATGTCCAGATGCAATAATAAGGACGGAACACTGTTCGATCCGCCTTCGGATTATAAGAAGCGTTTTTTGAGTGTGATGGAAATTGCCGAAATTAATAATGAGGTTGCAGCATTTGCCGGAAATAATTATTGGAACGATCCGGATATGCTGTCTGTTGGCGAACAAGGATTATCCGTAAAAGAGCAAAAGGCCCATTTTGCTTTATGGTGCATAATGTCATCACCTCTTTTTCTGGGGAATGATCCAAGAAATATGACCCCGGAAGAAAAGGAGATTATTACAAATGAATTGGCAATAGCTATAAATCAAGATCCGACGGAACAGGGTAAACGAATTAAAGTGGATGGAAAAACCGAGGTTTGGGCTAAAAAACTGAGGGATGGTAACATGGCAGTTTTACTCCTCAACCGGAACGCTAATAAATCAGAAAAAGTTGAAATTTTATTAGCTGACCTTGGATTAACAGGAGAATATAAAATGTCAGATGTTTATACCTCAGAAGATTTGGGAAAAGTTTTTAAAACCATTTCTTATGAAGTCGGTGCTCATTCTGGGAAATTTCTGATAATCGAGGCTGAAAGGTAATACCTGTTTTGTTAGCTTTACATTTTTGCTAAAAATATTAATTATTCTATTAATGAAAAATTTAAGAGAAGTTATGAAAAACTTAGTTGCTGCTTGTTTAGTATTGTTTTTAGGTGTTCTTTTTGGTTGTCAATCAAAGCAACCGAAAAACACAGAAAGCCCCAACGACCTGCCAAATATTGTTATAATTTATCTTGACGATCTAGGCTATGGCGATGTTAGTGCCTACGGAGCAACAGAAATTCAAACACCGAATATTGATCTTCTGGCAAATGGAGGTGTAATGTTTACCGATGGGCATGCTTCTTCAGCTACCTGTACGCCGAGTCGTTATGCATTGCTGACAGGTGTTTATCCATGGCGAAATAAGGAGGCTAAAATTTTACCGGGCACAGCACCATTAATTATCGATACGGCACAGGTTACTATCCCCAAAATGCTGAAAGAACAAGGTTATCACACAGGAGTTGTCGGGAAATGGCATCTTGGGCTTGGCAGCGGTCAGGTAAATTGGAATCAACATGTTTCTCCTGGACCAAACGAAGTGGGATTCGATTATTCGTATATAATGGCCGCCACTCAAGACAGAGTTCCAACGGTGTACCTTGAGAATGGATTGGTGGAAGGACTTGATCCCAACGATCCTATTGAGATTGATTATGAAAATAATTTTGAAGGAGAACCAACCGGTAAAGACAACCCTGAACTGTTGACGATGAAATGGCATCATGGACATAACAATTCAATTGTGAATGGCATACCAAGAATTGGTTTTATGAAAGGTGGCGAAAAAGCAAAATGGAGCGATGTGAATATGGCTGATTATTTTCTTTCAAAAGCACAGGAGTACGTAAAGAAACATAAAAACGAACCTTTCTTTTTGTACTATGCACTACAGCAACCTCATGTTCCGCGCACACCAAATCCACGATTTGTTGGCTCAACCAATCTTGGTCCGCGTGGCGACGTAATTGTGGAAGCTGACTGGTGTATTGGCGAATTTGTAAAAACATTGGAAGAGGAGGGTGTTCTTGAAAAAACACTGATTATTTTCTCCAGCGACAACGGTCCGGTATTAAATGACGGTTATTATGACGATGCTGTAGAGCGAATTGGTAATCATGATCAAAATGGAGGATTAAGAGGTGGCAAATACAGCTTGTTTGAAGCAGGCACACGTGTCCCGTTTATAACTTATTGGAAAGGCAAAATTGAACCTAAAAAATCGGATGCTTTGGTTTGTCAGCTTGATATACTGGCATCATTGGCAAAACTAACAGGTGCTAAAGAAAAATCAACTGATAGTCAGAACTTGTTGGATGTGTTAATGGGAACTGCAGATGAAGGAAGGGAAGATCTTATATTAGAGGCTACTTCACGAACAGCATTGCGTAAAGATAATTGGTTGATGATTCCTCCCTATAAGGGTAAGGCAGTTGCCCGTCATGTAAACATTGAATTAGGAAATTCGCCTGAATTTCAACTGTATGATTTGACTAACGATTTAAGCCAGCAGCAGAATCTTGCTAAAACTAATCCGGATCAACTTACATTGCTAATTGAACAATACAAAAACATTGTCGGAAAAGTAAATTCAGATGTAGAAGCCTTAGAACTAAAATAATATGTTCCATTTAGAAAGAAGTTGAAACAAAATTTTTATTGATATAAGTAATGATTGTAGGATTCTTTTGTTATTTAATTATTTTTTCCGGCCTTTATGAAGTTTCTGTTCCAGATATAATGTAATTTTAGCATGGCCATATTAAAATTAAATTATTGGAATGGACTTCTTTCTTTACAATTAGAAAATTTTAAAATGAAATAGGGTTATGATTTTAAATACGATTTTTATTTTAATAGTTTCCGGTATTATCGGCTTTGTAAGTAGTGACGATAATCCTGTTAACTCTGAGCTCCCGCAGGAATTATACGATTTACAATTAGCTGATTTACACATCCGCGACCCTTTTGTTTTTGTTGATGAAGAGTCTGGATCATATTATTTACATGTAAATGATTACGAGCATAATGTTAACAATAAAATAAGGGTTTATAAAAGTAAGAATTTACGTAACTGGAAAGACATGGGGTACTCATTTGTTCCTGATAATAATTTTTGGGGAACTAAAGACTTCTGGGCACCCGATTTATATAAATATAAAGGTAAATACTATCTTTTTGTGACATTCAGTAGCGATAACCATAAACGTGGCACATCAATACTTGTTGCTGATACACCACAAGGGCCTTTCGAACCTTTAATTAACAATGCTGTAACTCCTAAAGACTGGATGTGTTTAGACGGAGCATTATATATTGATAAAGAAGACAAGCCCTGGATAATCTATTGTCACGAATGGGTGCAGGTTAAAGATGGCGAAGTTATAGCACAAAGGTTATCAGATGATTTAACACAAACAGTTGGCGATCCCTATAAACTTTTCTCGGCAACTGAAGCACCATGGGTTGGTACTATTTCTTCAGCCAGTTTGGGTGTTACGGAAGGCTATATTACCGATGCCCCTTTTATACATGAAATGGACAATGGGGAACTGATAATGTTATGGTCGAGTAGAGCAAATAACGGCAAATATGCAATAGGGTTGGCTCGTTCTGAAAATGGTTCTTTGCTGGGGCCATGGACACAAAACCCTGAGCCTTTAAACGATGATGATGGAGGTCATGCCATGTTGTTTAAGGATTTTACAGGTAACCTTAAAATTTCGTACCATACACCTAACAGTAAAACGGAACACGCTGTATTTCGTAAGGTGCTCATTAATAATGGAAGCTTGGTAATTTCTGATTATTAAAGCAAAAGAAAAACCCCGTGGAAAATAGCTTTGACATTTTGGGTAACTCAAAGAAATTTCTGACCTACTGTTTAATGTGTCTTAATGCTGAAGCATGAAGTCTGTTTAAAAGTTGCTCTAACACTTTCCAGGTCTTTATTCTATCTAAAAGGCTGTTTGAAAATCGTTTTTTATGCTTGAAGAGTTTTGTAGAAAACAACAGAATTGATATTTTAGTTGATTGATTGTGCGATGTTAAAATAGTGCCAGTATGTGGCATTAAACTGTTAGACTTATGACTATTGTAATTCTACTTTTGCTTTAAACTATCGTTATAACTTTTAAAAAAATAAAAAAATGGCAGGAAAATTTAAATTTACTTTTGGACCATGGAATGTTCACCAAGGTGCTGATCCTTTTGGCCCTAACGTTAGAAAAAGTATTGATTTTGATAAGAAATTAGAGTATTACAAAACCCTGGGCTTTGATGGTGTACAGTTTCATGATGATGATGCAGTACCAGCATTAAACGATCTGAAACCTTCGCAAATTTTAACGCAGGCGAAAGAGCTGAAAAATAAGTTGCATGGGGAAGGCTTGGTAGCAGAATTTGTGGCTCCAAGATTATGGGAAGACCCAAGGACAATTGATGGTGCTTATACTTCGAATAGTGCATCTGATCGTAAATATGCAAATGAACGTTCAAAAATAGCAGTTGATATTGCCAAAGAACTGGAAACAGATATGATTGTTTTATGGCTGGCTCGCGAAGGAACATATTTGCGTGAAGCAAAAGACAGTAAGGTTGCAGTTGAACGTATTGTTGAATCGGTTAATGCTATATTAGAGTACGATCCAAATATTAGAGTTTGTATTGAGCCAAAACCAAATGAACCAGCAGATGTTACATATATTCCCACAGCAGGCCATGCCATTGGTTTGGGGCTTTTAACCGTAGATCCAAGCAGGGTTGGAGTGTGTATTGAAAGTGCTCATGCAATTTTGGCCAATCTTGATCCTTCAGACGAAATGGGATACGCGCTGGCTCATAACAAACTATGGACAGTTCATTTAAACGACCAGAATAGCCTGAAATTCGACCAGGATAAATCGTTTGGTTCTGTTGATTTACGTCGTGCTTTTAACCAAGTTCGTATTCTGGATAAGCATGACTATGGGCAACAGGGACAATTTGTTGGGTTAGATGTAAAAGCTATGCGTACTCAAAAAGACAATGTTGCATTAAAACACTTAAGCAATAGTAAAGAGATATTTATGAAGTTGCTGGAGATTTCCCGTAGCCTTGACGATAGCTTCATTGAGAAATGTAGAGCGGAAAGGGATTATGAAGAACTTGATCTTTATATAATGAACTCGCTATTAGGTAAATAATCCCATGAAAGAACCTGCATATTCTTGTGCAGGTTCTTTTTTTATATGCCGTTACTAAATTTTCTGAAATTTGATTTATTATAATAATCACTAAAAAGTATCGCCGGAAAGTAAGAAATAGTATTGTTTGGAGCAGGGAGAGCTGGCCGGCTTTTTATTGGGTAATTATTTAGTTTCTGAATGTCATTTTGTGTTTGTTAAAACATTTCCGGGAAGGGTGGCTCCAATTATTCCGGAGAATATAATCGCAAATTGACTCATTAATTGTTTATGCTGAAGAATTATAATATATTAGGCCGCTTTTTAAGCAATTAATACTTCTAAAACATTAAAATGTAATGAAACGACCATGAGAAAATCTTTCACACATGGGCGAATGATTATAATCATGGAAGTTACATCTGTTACCAGAAAAAATAAATAATTATAAACAGATGAAAAATAGAAATAGAGAAAAAGCAAGAAAAGTAGCGATGATTACATTGGTTGCTACTTTGGGAGGTTTGTTATTTGGTTACGACACAGCAGTGATATCGGGAACTGTAGGTTCTTTAAGATCCTTTTTTATCGATCCTCGAGGATTGAGTGAACTGACTGCCAATTCATTGTTAGGTTTTACCGTTTCGAGTGCATTAATTGGTTGTGTGCTGGGAGGCTTAAGTGGTGGCATTCTGGCTCTTAAACTGGGAAGAAGAACGAGCCTTATGGTTGCAGCCTCTCTTTTTCTTATTTCAGCAATAGGGTCTTCTATACCTGAAATAGGTTTTGCACCGGTAGGTGAAGGTAACCATTTGCACCTGCCCCAATTTCTTATTTACAGGTTAATTGGTGGAATTGGAGTTGGATTAGCCTCAATGCTTTCTCCTATGTATATTGCTGAAGTTGCTCCGGCAGATAAACGTGGGTATCTTGTATCATGGAACCAGTTTGCCATCATTCTTGGTATGTTAATTGTTTATTTTGTAAACTATTTCATTGCCATTCAGGGAGATAATGCTTGGCTGAATTCTACCGGTTGGCGATTAATGTTCGTCTCAGAAACAGTTCCGGCATTGTTGTTCTTAATTCTTTTAGCCTTTATTCCTAAAAGCCCACGATGGTTAACCATAAAACAAAGAGATGACGAAGCTTTGGGCGTATTGTTAAAAATTAATCCCAAAGAAAAAGCCGAAAAGATTCTTGATGAGATAAAAGGAAGTTTACGGCTTAATATTTCAGGTAAATTATTCACCTATGGTAAATTTGTAATTGTTGCAGGCATTGTTATTGCCATGCTCCAGCAGTTTGTTGGTATAAATGTGGTTCTCTATTATGCCCCCGAAATATTTAAAAACATGGGTGCTGGAACAGATACTGCCTTGTTTCAAACCATTATTGTTGGTATTATTAATATTGTTTTTACAGTTATTGCTATTGTGTCTGTTGACCGCTTTGGAAGAAAACCCTTACAAATAATAGGAGGGTTAGGCATGGCATTGAGTATGTTTTTACTGGGACTTACATTTTATGGACAAAAAGTTGGATTAGCAGCACTGATTTTTATGCTTACTTATGTTGCTTCATTTGCAATGTCTTGGGGGCCGGTAACCTGGGTGTTATTATCCGAAATATTTCCAAATTCTATCCGTGGAAAAGCAATGTCAATAGCAGTAGCAGCACAGTGGATATCAAACTATCTTGTATCATGGACTTTCCCTATGATGGATAAATCAACTTGGCTTACAGAAAAATTCCATCATGGCTTCGCTTATTGGATATATGGGGCAATGGGCTTAATAGCCGCATGGTTTATCTGGAAAATGGTGCCGGAAACTAAAGGTAAATCATTGGAAGAAATGGAAGCATTTTGGAAATAATTCAAAATCAGAAACAATTATGCCAAATCCTTTAACGGTTTTAAAACCAGAATACTTTCAAAGATCACGATTTTAACGGTAATACAGTATATCAATAAGGTTATTTTCAGCTAAAAAGGCGAGATTTCTCCCGCCTTTTACTATTATGAAAAGCCCTTACCCCTAACTATTTATTTTCCAGTTCTTCAACTCTTTTCAGTAAGCTATTTATTGTCTTTTGCTGTTCTTGTATAGCTTTTACGAGTACGGGCACCAGTTTTTCGTAAGTCATCCCCCAAAGTTCGGTGGTATCGTCTTTGGGTTTGCTGACTACTTCCGGTATTATTTTGTATATATCTTGTGCTACAAAGCCGATATCTTCTTTGCCCGAATTCAGTACATTTATGGCATTATTTTTCACATCGGATTCGTGATGAAAATAAGACACAGGTTTCATTTTCATAATTTCCGACAAGCCGTAATCAATGGTTTTGATATTGGATTTCACTCTACGGTCGGAGTATGTCGTCCACGATTTTGCCCTGGCGTTACCATTTGAACTATTTGGCAGATGCAGTGTATAGTCGGGAGCTATGATATCTCCAAATCCTATATTTCCATTTTTCAATACTGTCATAGCGTTATGCCTATTATAAAGTGCACCATTCCCGATAACAAAAATAGGGTCTGAATCATTCCAACTATCGGCAGAAGATGAAGTGGCTATATTGTATGCGCCAACAGCAACTTCAGCATAAGCATTGGCAGTTGTTTCCAACCCCATTGCAGTGGAATACTTTCCCGATGCTTCTGTGTATTCTCCCATAGCTAATGAATTCGAACTGGAAGCTTTTGTTTGCTTCCCCATAGCTACTGAATTCAAACCGGAAGCTTTTGTTTGCTTCCCCATAGCTACTGAATGCAAACCGGAGGCTTCTGTGTTAAACCCCATAGCAGTGGAAACATCACCTGATGCTTTTGTGTCTGACCCCATAGCAGTGGAAGCATATCCTAATGCTTTTGTGTACTTCCCCATAGCAGTGGAAGCAATTTCTGATGCTGTTGTGTTTTTCCCCATGGCGGTAGACCAGTCTCCCGATGCTATTGTGTTCTCTCCCATAGCGATGGAAGCATGTCCCGATGCTGTTGTTTCTGCCCCCATAGCGGTGGAGTTCTTTTCCGATGCTTTTGTTTTCCACCCCATGGCGGTGGACCAGTCTCCCGATGCTGTTGTGTTCTCTCCCATAGCGATGGAAGCATGTCCCGATGCTGTTGTATAAGACCCCATAGCGGTGGAACGCAATTCCGATGCTGTTGTACCCACTCCTATAGCGGTGGACCAGTTACCCGATGCTGTTGTTCCAACTCCCATAGCTACAGAGCCATTTCCTATATTTCTTTTATCCCATTGTGAGCCGTTAACAGTTCCCGCTCTAAAGGCAGCCTTATCGGGATACCACATCATTCTGGTTCCCGCCCCCGATACCGGAGGAGCGCCGGGAAAATTAGAAAGTTCACCGGTAAAAACGACATTGCCTCTGTTGCTGCTATTTTTGGCTACGTGTAGCATAGCTTTGGGGTTGTTGGTGCCTATGCCCAGACTTTGGTCGCTGTCTTTCCAAAACAAATCGCTGCTCGCACCAAATGAGCTGTTCATGTTGAATTGGATATTGCCCGTGTTGCCGGCAGGATTACCGCCACCTCCCGAAGGAAGTGTTACGCTGTTTCCTTCGCTTATGGTCAAGGTCTGTCCGCTAATCGATAGCGTTTGTATTTCGTTATTGGGGTCATGGTCGGCATCGTCTTTGTTGGCAACATCTTGTGCATATAGGGCATAAGGTACGGAGAGCAGTTGCGATGTTCCTTCGATGGTATAATTAGAACCACCATCGGGGTCTGTCTGTACTTTTACGAAGTAATTGTCAGTTCCCCAATTTATACTGTTCATATCTCCCGATACTACATTGCCTGCACCTATTTCTATCGTCAGCAAACCGTTTTTGTTGGTACTCGAATTATGAGTTTCTGAGTAAACAGAAATTGCTGTTTCCAACGTAAATCCTTTTAAAATATCTATTTTAACGCCAACAGCTTGTTCTTTTACAAGCCTGTGACTTGCGTCTCTAATTACTGCCTGGTAACTTATTTTCTTTGGCGTTTGTGCTGCGGCACTCAAAAAAATTATTATCGATAATAAAATAAAAAAATATTTTTTCATAGTTTTTAGTTTTTAATGATTTTAAAATTTTTAATTAGTTTTTCTGAGTCCTTATTGCGGTCTTCCAAATGCAAAAAATATACGCCTGAGGAATATTCCCCCATTTCGATTTTTGTTTCTAATTGAGAAACGGGTTTATGCTGCATAAGCCTTCCTGCTTCATTGTAGAGCGCATACCAAAGTGCCTTGGGTATGCTGTTTTCTTCGCTCTTGATCTTAAGTGTCAGCAAATCGAAAGTTGGATTAGGATAGGTCAAAACGTCAATACTAACCGGTAAGTGTTCAACTACAGAAACCACATAAATCTCAAAAGGCTGTTGAACGCCCTCCAAAGAGGAGCCTTTGGAGCTGTTGTGTTCTTTGTAGAATGCTTGTCCGACGGAGTAGCTAACCGTACCTGTACTACCGGAAGCGATTCCTCCGGAGGCGACGGTAGCATTCTGGCCTGACAATCCTGTAAAAGCATACAACAGGATGATAAGAATAAATAGTTGCTTCATAATGCAAAAATACAGGTATTATAAAATAGGATAAAACAAATTGCTCCGCTATATAGTGAACTTTTTAGTTTTTTCAAAACATATCGACTTACCGGTTGTACGTTATGAATTAATGAAGCAGTAAGTCATTCATATCGCTGATAATTAGTGTATTAATTTTACTTCAAGGCATTTGTCATAAACAATTTGGGTGCAAGTTGCAAAAGAATCTTGGAAATATTGAGAAAAAAGATAAAAACATTGTTCTCACAGCTTTAACGGTAATAAATATATCAATAAGGTTATTTTTAACAGGAATATCAATAACCTTAAAGTTAATATTGTTTAATAAGCACAACGAGTTAAATAATTATAAACAGACGAAAATAGAATCATTCATTTATCTGATCTATATTTCGGCCTAAATATTTAAGTTGAAATTCAGTAGGTGTCATGTGCTTAATTTTTTTAAACTGACGATTGAAATTCGATAGATGGTTAAATCCGGCTTCAAAACATACCTGAGCAACATTGTATTGACTTTCAATTAATAATTGACAGGCGTGGCCAATTCTTACTTCATTTACAAACTGAGAAAAAACTTTGTTTGTTCTCGATTTGAAATACCTGCAAAATGAATGTGGCGTTATGTTGACTAATTGGGAAACATCATGTAATGATATGTTAGTTGTAAAATTATCCATAACATATTGGTGAATAATTTCCATCCTGCTTGTATCGTCAATGTTAATGTTAGTTGTTTTATAATTGGGCGAAGAAAGGAATCTGAGATCGGGGCTGGACGACATTATGTCTAATATGGATAACAAGTTAATTATTCTTTTAACACCAAGTTGAGAAGGAATTTTCTCTATTCTTCGTTCCAACTCTTTTCTTGTGTCGCCAATGAACTTTATCCCCCTTTTAGCCTTAAACAGCAAATGATTAATTTTATGTAATTCGGGTAACCCTGAGAAAGCTTCTCCCCAGAAATTTTCTTCAAACTGAATACAGATTGCATTAGACCGCATTCCTTTTTTGTTATTGTAAAAGTCTTTGCTACACGACCATACGTGCGGTGTGTTAGAGCCAATTAACACTAAATCTCCCGGGAAAAAATTTTCAACACTATCACCTAAATATCGTGTACCATATCCTTTTTGAATCAGTAATATTTCTATCTCCGGATGAAAATGCCATGGTGCCGTGAAATAAGGTTTATCAACGGTTTTATAATAAAACGACGCATCTGATAATTTGCTTATTTTTTCTAATGTTGGCTTCATTTCTTATTTAAGAGTAAAAATAATGGAAATACCTGAATAAAAAGAGCAATGAAGATGTTGACATAATGAATTATGAATACTTTTGGGGGCTGCCCGGTTTCAATTGCGCAACGTATTAAATTTTATTAAATAAACTTTTCATAGAATTACCACATGACTCTCGAATATTGAGCTTAACAGGTAACGTTATTTGCTGTTTGGCTGTATCTTGGCTATTAATCTCTTTTAAAAGAACTTCAAAGGCTATTCTTCCTATGTCTTCTTTGGGTTGAGAAACAGAAGTAATGGTCGGGTATGAATACTTAAAGAGCTCAATGTCATCGAAAGATGCAATTGAAATATCTTGTGGAATTCTGAACTTTAATCGTTTTAAAATTTCAAGCCCTGCAATTGTTAGTTTATTATTTAGGAAAAAGATTGCCTGAACCTTTTCTGTAAGTATCAAGTCTTTTAATACTTTTTCCATATTTTCTTTAATATTATTATACGCTATCTCCTTGATCAATTTATTTTTTACAGCACGACCATTTTTACGCAATGCATCCTGATATCCTGAAATTCGATGTTTCATTGTTGTTAAATGAGAAGGGGTAACTGTAAGCAATGCAATTTTTGTGTATCCAAGGGAAAGTAAATGCTCTGTCATGTCGAAAGCTCCCTGATAGTTTCCTGCAAGCACATAATTAGTTTTTATCCCCGGAATATATCTGTCTATTAAAACAAAAGGAATATTACTATCTCTAAGTTTTCGTATGTGGTCCCGATCCTTGCAGGAAGTAGATAAGATTAGGCCATCAATCCCTCTGTTGATTAATGTTCTTGTTATCGTTTCTTCTTTTTGAGGATCTTCCTCAGAGCTCATAAATATAATACTGTAACCATTTGCTGAAGCTTGCTCCTCAATGCTTTTTGCAATTATTGAATAGAAAATATTTGAGATGTCGGCAATGACTAATCCAATGGTTTTCGAATTTCCAAGCCTCAAGCTCCTTGCAACCTGGTTGGGTTTGTAGTTAAGCTTTTTAACAAGATTCCATACTTTTTTTTGGGTTTCAGGACTTACTTTTTTTTCGTCTCCGCGATGGTTTAATACCATTGATACCAGTGCGGGAGATACCCCTAATTGTTTTGCAATATCTTTTAAAGATGTTTTTTTCTTTTGTCTCATAAGTTAGGTCTTTGGTTGATTCCAAAAGCTATCTCCAAAAATTATGTTAAGCAATATTGAAAGTTGATGTTGCTGTGAAGATAATAAATTTGTTTTTGCTTCAGGCGTTTGTTGGGGTTGTAATATGATTTTTTTTTGTTTGGAAGGCAAATTGCCAGCCAAATCTAAGATCTGCTTGTTACGATTAAGTCGTTGCTTTCTGGCTTTAAACCATTTCTATATCCTTTGTTATTGTGGTTTCGATAGAAAATTATATTTGATATTTAAATTATCATATGTATGAAATATATATAAATAATATTCTGTACATGTGTTAATGTTTGTTAAGTGATATATAATAAGATATTTATCCGTTATTTTTAAAAATTAAAACGATTAAGTTTGTTGTTTTAGTTGGAATATTGTTATTTTGATGTTGCCTTATTGAAGGGTATATTGTTCGTTTGAATTGTCCGTAGTTTATCAATTATGTCTAAAGTGTTATTTATATTAAAGATTTAATTTATTATGTCGAAAAAAATTGTTGTGTCAGGAGTCGGTTGTGCATTGGTAGACCGCTTGTTTAATAATATAAATTATAATTCTCCGGGATTTGCTAAATATTTGTCAAAAGAAAGTGGCGACGGAGGTTTGGTTCCGGGGCAGCTTGTTTTTGTTGAGGAGTTTGAACAATTTGCAAACGAAGATCGTAAGTTAATATTGGAGAAAATTACGGAAGGACGTCAAAATGATAAGATTAATATTGGTGGCCCTTCAATTGTATCTCTTATTCATGCTGCTCAGTTAATGTATGATAATAATTGTGAAGTTCGATTTTATGGAGGCATGGGCGATGATGCAGAGGGGAAATTTATTTTGAAGTTACTGGAGAATACCTCACTTAATGTCGATAATTACATTGTAACTGAAGGAGAAACCCCTTCTACCTTTGTGCTGTCTGATCCTTTGTACGATAAAAATAGAGGAGAGCGTATATTTATCAACTCAATTGGAGCTGCGTGGAATTATTCCGAATTAAATCTGACTGATGATTTTTATTCGTCCGATATTGTTGTTTTTGGAGGAACTGCCCTGGTTCCTCAAATCCACGATAGCCTTACTCTATTGTTAGAAAAAGTTAAGTCAAAAGGAGGTATTACGATTGTTAATACCGTTTATGATTTTAGAAACGAGAAGTTGGCACCAACAAAAAAATGGCCGTTGGGGGCAAGTGATAAAAGTTACGAGTTTATCGATTTGCTTATTGTCGACCAGGAAGAGGCCTGCCGGTTAAGTGGAACAAAAGAAACGAAAGAAGCTATTGAATTTTTCCGGAAAAAGGGAACAGGAGCTTTGATTGTAACAAGAGGAGCTGAGAATGTGGAATTCTTTTCTCAAGGCAGTTTGTTTGGCAAGGTAGACTATGGAGAGTTGCCTGTGTCAGACGCTATAGTGAAAGATTTGTTAAACGGTAAAGGCAAAGATGGGGATACTACAGGTTGTGGCGATAACTTTGTAGGAGGAGTAATTGCATCGGTTGTCGCACAGTTGCAGGAGTCAGCTTCGTCGCTCGATATCAGAGAGGCGGTTGCCTGGGGTGTTGTTTCTGGTGGAGTTGCCACGTTTTATATGGGAGGTGTGTTCCGGGAAGAGAATGAAGGCGATAAAAGGGAGACTGTAAGTAAATATTATAATCGGTATAAAAAGCAAGTTGCTTTATAGTGAAAGCGTCGTAGTAGGCTTATTTACAGCATGTTGAATTAAATATGTGTGCAGGGAAACAGGTTGGCTCTAAATTTAAATTATGAGTAAATATTTAATTTTCATAATTTTATTTCGCGCCTCGTGTTATTCCAATGCGTTGGATAAGGGTTTTGTATAAGGCCATTCTTGAGCTGGAAGAATGGGCAAAGAATGTAAGCAGATAATGTTAACTTAGTATTTGGTATATTATGAAAAAATGGTTACTTATTTTAATGGTGCTGTTTTCCTGTACTGTTAAAGAAAAAAAACAACAAAAAACAGCTATCGACTATGTGTCGAAAGTGAATACTTTGATTGGAAGTGATTCAGAATTTAGTTTGTCTAACGGTAATACTTATCCGGCGATAGCCTTGCCCTGGGGGATGAATTTCTGGACACCCCAAACTGCCAAAACCGGCAATAATTGGATGTATGCTTATAATGCTCATAAGATAAATGGTTTTAGGCAAACACATCAGGCAAGTAACTGGCTGGGCGATTATGGTTGTTTTTCCATATTCCCAATTGAAGGTGAAATCAAAATCAAGGAAGAAGAAAGGGCCTCGTGGTTTTCGCATAAAGCAGAAATTGCAAAACCCCATTATTATAAGGTTTATCTTGCTGATTATGATATAACAACCGAAATAACTCCTACTGAAAGAGCTGCTTGTTTCAGGTTTACTTTTCCTCAGTCAGATAGTTCTTATATAATCATCGACGGACTTGATCTGGGAGCTCAGGTAACGATTATTCCCGAAGAGCGCAAAATAGTTGGATATACCAGGTATAACTCAGGCAGTGTTCCTGGAAATTTCCATAATTATTTTGTGGCCTTGTTCGACAAAAATTTTGAGTTTGTATCTACGTGGGATGACAAAGAGTTTAGCTATGATAAACATATTGCAGAAGGAAATAAAGCCGGTGCGGTTGTCGGCTTTAAAACCAAGAGAGGAGAGAAGATTAATGTAAAAGTAGCCTCTTCTTTTATTAGCCGCGAACAGGCAGAGCTGAACCTTACCAGAGAAATAGGAGAGAAAGACTTTGAGAGCATTAAGACAGAGGGGAAAAAGATTTGGAATAAAGAACTCGGCCGGATAGCGGTTGAAGGGGGGAATGATAGCCAGATTAGTACTTTTTATTCGGCACTGTATCGTGTGTTGCTGTTTCCCAGAAAATTTTATGAGTTTGATAAGCAAAACCAAATGGTTCATTATAGCCCGTATAACGGAGAAGTTTTGCCAGGTTATATGTTTACTGATAATGGGTTTTGGGATACCTTTCGTGCAGTATTCCCGTTTTTTACATTAATGTACCCGGAGCTTAATTCGAAAATAATGAAGGGTCTGGTAAATACTTACAAGGAGAGTGGCTGGTTACCTGAATGGGCTACTCCCGGACATCGTAACTGTATGATTGGCTCTAACTCGGCCTCTGTAATTGCTGATTCATACCTGAAAGGAATTCGTGGTTATGATATTGATTTACTTTACGAAGCATTAGTTAAAAATACAAATGGATATAATGAGCAAGTACCGTCTGTTGGTCGGTTAGGGGCAAATTATTATAATAAATTGGGTTATGTGCCGTATAATGTGGGGATTAATGAAAATGCTGCACGTACTTTGGAGTATGCATATGCCGATTTCTGTATGTATCAATTAGCTAAGGCATTAAACCGGCCGGAAGAAGAGGTGAAACAGTTTAAGGAGAGAGCGTTTAATTATAAAAACCTGTTCGATCCTGACCATAATCTTATGAGAGGGAAAAATGAAGATGGCACATTTCAGACACCGTTTAATCCTTTAAAGTGGGGCGATGCTTTTACTGAAGGAAATAGTCTGCATTACACGTGGTCTGTTTTTCATGATGTAAACGGATTAATCGACTTGATGGGAGGAGAAGAAGGCTTTATTGGTATGTTAGATACTGTATTTTCAATGCCTCCTGATTTCGACTGCTCTTACTATGGTTTTCCTATTCATGAAATAAGGGAAATGCAAATTGTTAATATGGGAAACTATGCTCATGGCAATCAACCCATTCAGCACATGGTGTATTTGTATAATTATGCCGGTCAACCTTGGAAAACGCAACAACATGTGAGAAATACAATGGATAAGTTGTACCTCGACACTCCTGATGGTTATTGTGGAGATGAAGATAATGGGCAAACATCTGCCTGGTATGTGTTTAGCGCTATGGGATTTTACCCGGTATGTCCGGGTTCTGGCCAATATGTAATAGGTTCTCCATTATTTAATAAGATAACCCTAAATCTTGAAAATGGGAATACTTTTATAATAGAGGCGCCAAATAATTCATCTGAAAATATCTATATAAAGACGATCTGGCTTGATAATAAACGTTTTAATAATAATTGGATTGACCACAATTCAATTATTAATGGTGGAAAAATGCGACTGGAAATGGATAATGTAATCAATGTAGACAGAGGTGTTGCTGTGCAAAGTAAACCTTTCTCTATGTCTACTGGTGAATAGTTAATATAAGTTGCTTTAAATTAAAATTATACCCCTATGAAAAGGAATATATTGTTAGTTATTTTTTTGTTGTCGTTTACTTTTTTGAAGGCTCAAAATAACGCTGAATTTGTTTCGCAGGTTGTTACTTCAGAGTTAGTTCCAGGTCAATCATTTACCTGTAATGTTACTTTCAGAAACACCGGCACAACAACATGGTTAGCCGAAAATTTATATCGTTTGGGAACTCAGGCTCCGAGAGATAATAGAATATGGTTAGAAGAAGGTAATAGAGTTAATTTGCCCCATGCTGTATTGCCCGGAGAAGAAGTAACATTCTCTGCAAATTTAACCGCCCCTGAAACAGAAGGGGTATTTGTTTTACAATGGCGAATGGTACGAGATGGAGTTCAATGGTTTGGTGAAAAGTCGGATATTTTGTCTCTTCGTAATATCTCAGATTCAGTTGCATATTATACTTATAACTTGCCTGCTTCCGGAAACAGGTACGATGAAGCAATGGTCGCAGCCTGCCTTCAAGGGATAATGAATAGAGATTCTACAAATGTATATGTACTTGACCCTAAAGATACGCATCCACAATATTGGTTGGATAAAATGACCTTGGATAATCGTTGGCTAAGTGGTAAGCATAAAATAGAACTGAGGTGTATTGAAGAACTTTTTGTGCTTGCAAAAGATAAAATAAATGGTGCAGTTATTTGGGATACTGATGTTCCTGCATCGATGAATGTAGCTACAACTATTGCCGGAGTTGAAGATTTAGTCGTTTTTAGCCCGGAATATGCAGCAGTGAACCTTAGCCAGTGGGGATTATCGGTCGAAAAAGATTTGCGAGGTATGTTCACAGGCGTGAATACATCAAGTAAAAAGAACGATGCTTATCGGTGGGCAATTGATGAATATTTAAGCAAAGGGCTCTGTTCCGACCATTTTCTCTCATTATATGAAGACCCGTTTCTGACAAGAAGCAAAGGAGATATTGGTTATGTGGTTACCCGGGACTGGGCGATAAAAAACCGTTCGTTTGTTTATGACCTTTCTCCTTGGGGAGATGAAGCCCCTTTGGATGATCCCGATCAAATAGTGGGGACAGACCTTCAGACTTATATATTAATGTTAGAGGAGGTATTTGAACAATCTGCGGGTGAGAAGATGACCGAAGTAACCGGCTTCTTCTCTTTTAAAAAGTACAGCAATGTTGCTGGCCATCCCAGTAATCATGATCCGGTGCCAACCGAATGGGAAACCGTGTATCTAATTTCTCAATATAACTGTTATCAAAATACAGTCGCTTCTTCTTGTTACAATCAGTCGTTTCATAGCCACTTTGAGATAGCTGACTTAAAGCAAAACAGGCCGTCTAATTATTTAACTTATCAAAACGGAAATACTTATGTTTGTATTTTGATGGCTGATTACGATTCATCGACTCCGTTATATGATTTTTTAGTTAATTATTGGAATGATCCGAAGCGGGGCAGTATACCATTGTTGTGGGGAATAAATCCAAACCTGATAGAAACTTATCCTGACCTTGTTTCTTATTATTATGAAACCCAAACACCTAATGACTATTTTGCGGCTGATGCCAGTGCTGCAGGATATATGAACCCAAATAGAATACAGGAAGAGTATTTGCCATTATTTGTTGAACATAATAAGTTTTTTTATGAAAAGCTAGATATGACAATCTCTCCTATGGTACTTGACTGGGATAAACCTACTGATGCAGTGAAAGATGCATTTGTTGAGTTTTCACCTGATGGTTATGCAACAATTGTAATGGATCTTCATAATACCGGAGGTGTAAGTCCTAGACCTCATGTGTGGAAGGGAATGCCAATAACTAATTTGATTAATGTAGTAGGCCAGATATCTAATGCTGATGAAGCTGCCAATGCAATGTCCAGTGTAATTCCCTCTGCTTCTCAAAATATTTTTCCATTTTATATATTTCGAATAGTTTGGTCTTCGCCAAGCCAGGTCATTAATGCCATAAACTCACTTAAAAACAAAAGGAATGATCTCAATATTAAGGTAGTTGATCCATATAATTTCTTTAGTTTATTTAAAAATTATACTGGTGTTGAAGATCCAAAAGAAGAGCAGTTCGTTTCAATTGATTATAATTCAACACGTAATATGTTGTCTGTTAGTCCTGAATATAGTGTCGACCGAGTTGAGATTTGGTCGGTAGAAGGCAGGGTGTTGGAAACATTCGACACTAATTTTGGAAATATTGATGTAAATCGTTTAAAGAAAGGAAGTCTCTATGTGATTAGGGTTTTCCACGATAATGGAATTACTACGGAAAAGATAGTCATTAATTAAAAATAAAAACAAATTAAAGGTGAGTTATGATTTATATGATCGATAGTGCTGATATTGATTCAATTAAGAAATTGTTTGGTTTTTTCCCTTTAAGCGGAGTTACTACAAATCCATCTATACTTAATGAGGCCGGAGGCAAACTTTCAAAAACAATTGACAATATCTTAAAAGTCATAGGGAATAATATGATTCATGTTCAGATGATAAGCCAAAAAGCAGATGATATTGTCAGGGAGGCAAAAATATATAAGGAATACTTTAATCTTGACAATAATTATTATGCTAAAGTCCCTGTGACTCCTGAAGGATATAAAGCAATGCGAATGTTAAAAGATGCAGGAATAAATGTTACTGCAACTGCAATTTTTACTCAGCAACAGGCTTTAGTTGCTTCTCTTTCCGGAGCCGATTTTGTTGCACCCTACGTGAGTCGCCTTGATAATATCTCATCACATGGTATAAAAGTGGTAGCTGATATTGTCCAAAATGTTGTTGATTTTAATCTGAATGCAAAAGTATTGGCTGCAAGCTTTAAAACTGTTGACCAGATTTATCGTGTTAGTATGTGCCGGGCACATTCTGCTACAATTAGCCCTGAACTGTTGTTGCAGTTAATTAAACATCCGATGACTGACATTAGTGTAGAAGCGTTTACAAGAGATGGTGAAAATATATATGATATTGATTTAGAATGTAAAAAATAGAAAAATGAAAACCAAAGCAGTTCGATTATATGGAAAAGGTGATTTAAGATTGGATGAATTTGAACTTCCGGCAATTAACGACGACGAAATTCTGGCCAAGGTTGTTACGGATAGTATATGTATGTCTTCCTACAAGGCTGCCAAACAAGGGACAGCTCATAAACGAATTCCCGATAATGTTGCAGATAATCCTGTTATGATTGGACACGAATTTAGCGGAGAACTGATAGAAATAGGCGCTAATTGGAAACATAAATATAAAGCTGGGCAAAAATTCTCTATTCAGCCTGCAATATATTACGAAGGAGGCCCTGTTGGTGTACTTAGCGCTCCCGGTTATTCCTATCAATACATTGGTGGTGATGCTACTTATGTGATTATTCCCAAAGATGTGTTGGTACAAGATTGCCTGTTGGTTTACGATGGTCCCGGGTATTATCCTGCATCGTTATCTGAACCGTTGAGTTGTGTAATTGGGACAATGCATGCCAATTATCATACTAAGCCTGGTTCCTATGTTCATCAAATGGAAATAGTTGATAGGGGAAATATGGCAATTCTGGCTGGAGTTGGCCCTATGGGATTAGCTGCTATTAATTATACGATTATGCGGGAAGATCGCAGGCCATCACTGCTGGTTGTTTCCGATATCGATCAGGCTCGATTAGACCGGGCAGCTTCAATTTATACTGTTGAATGGGCGAAGTCGAAAGGAATAGAGTTAGTTTATCTAAATACAGGTGTTGAGAATCCGGTGGAGGTTTTAAAAGAGTTAACAGGAGGAGCAGGATATAATGATGTTTTTGTTTTTGCACCGGTGGCAGCTGTTATTGAGCAAGGCGATGCAATTTTGGCGAACGATGGTTGTTTAAACTTCTTTGCAGGGCCGGCAGACAAGGAATTTACTGCAAAAATGAATTTTTATAATGTGCATTATGCTTCAACGCATATTGTCGGAACCTCAGGCGGCAACAATAATGACATGATAGAGTCAATCGAAATGTTTGGCAAGGGGTTAGATCCTGCAGGTTTGATTACTCATATTGGAGGGCTCGATGCTGTTGTTGATACAACGTTGAATCTACCCAATATTCCCGGAGGTAAAAAGTTGATATATACACATCTGGAAATGCCACTTACCGCTATTTCTGATTTTTCTGAAAAAGGAAAAACAGATCCTTTGTTTGCAAAGCTTGCAGAAATTTGTGAACAACATAATGGCTTATGGTCTGTTGAGGCTGAAAATTATTTGTTGTCTGTAAAACTGAATAAATGAGAAAATTACTTCTTTTTGGAGCAGGAAAAATTGGGCGGTCTTTTATCGGACAATTATTTCGTAAATCTGGATATGAACTGGTTTTTGCAGATATTGACCAGAAAATAGTTGATTTATTAAACGAGCAAGCTTCGTACAAAGTTGTTACACTTGACAGTAACCATCCGGATAAGGAAGAAGAGTATGTCGTTGATCATGTTTCTGCACTGCACTTGTTAGAAGAGAAAAAAATACTCGAGGCTATTGTTGAGGCCGACTTGATTGCTCTTTCGGTCGGGAAACGAGGCTTACTTGGTCTTGCAGAACTGTTAGCAAAAGGGATAACGCAAAGGCATCAGGTTAAACCAAATGTCCCAATTGATATTATTCTGGCAGAAAATGTGAGAGATGCAGCTGATTTACTTCGCGAGGAAATCAAAAAATATGTAGTTGATATTCCGGTTGAAGATTATGTCGGATTGGTTGAAACGAGCATTGGAAAAATGGTTCCGATTATGACCCGGGAGCAACTCGACAAGGATCCACTTGTTGTTTTTGCCGAACCCTATAATACGTTAATTGTTGATGCACTTGGCTTTAAAAATGGTATCCCCGAAGTTGCTGGGCTAAATCCGAAAAACAATATGAAAGCCTGGGTTGACAGAAAGATATTCATTCATAATTTGGGACATGCAGTTCTTTCATATCAGGCAAATTATTATTATCCGGAATTAATTTATACCTGGGAAGCCTTAGAAATTGAACACATTAAGTCAATAACCCGGGAAACGATGCTACAGTCAATGGATATTTTGATGGCGCTGTATCCTAATGAATTTACCGAAAAATTCTTAATTGACCATATCGATGATCTTTTGGAGAGATTTTCTAATAAGTCGTTGGGCGATACTATATATCGTGTGGGGAGCGACCTTTCAAGAAAACTAAATAAAGACGACAGGCTAATGACGCCGATATTATCTGCTTTCGAAATTGATAAAAAGTTCACTTTGTTATTGGATGCATGGGTAAAAGGTTTCTTCTTTAAGGCGTATGATAGTCAGGGAAATATCACTCCTCAAGATAAAGCTTTTGTAGAAAAATATGCGCGAAACCCAATACTTGGATTAAGTGAACATTGTAAATTGAATCATGAAAAATATCGAATGATTTACAAGGAAGTAAATAAGATAATGGATGATATTGTTTCGTAAATATTTTGATGAATTTAGGTAGATTTAATCTCATATATTCATAATGTTTGGGTTGTGTTTTTGGGACTGAATAATAGAGAGAGTCTATTTATCTGTCTATTAATATTAAAACCCGCAACCCCGAAATTTATGAATTACTTGTCGGGATAATATATTGGTTGCTTGTAAGTTATCGAAGATATATTCGTGGCTTAAAATATTATAATATGATGTAGAGCCTTTGATTATATTGTTTTTTTCATTCAATTAATCATTCGTTTTTTTAGTTATGCTTCAATAGCTCCTTCGTTATTTTCTGTAAAACGAATCTGTCGTAAGGCGTATCGGTAAGCGTGCCAAGCATTTTCTGACATAAGCAAAGCAGGACAATTTTAATCTGTTGAGTAATACGTTTAAAACGATTAAATATTCATATTGTATTTTATTTCTACTCTTTTAAATGCATTATATATCTTATATATCTTTAGTTTCTTTTGTTAGTAATTTAGAATCTTTATAGTTAAAAATTACAAGTGTGTTTGTTTTGATATATAGTATTTACAACAATTATTATTATTTTTTTTATTTGTTGTGATTTTGTTTTGAAGTTTGTTAGGTAGTCTGAGTTTTATGCCATTAATTGTTGATTTGTGTTTAGTATGCTGATTTATAGCGTTTTTGCGCTTTTTTTTGTAGCCTGATATGTTTATATTTTAATGAAAAAAATAAGGTGAATTTGTTTTTTAGTTAAATTAAAACGATTTATTTTGTATTTTAAAAAATATGTAAATACTTTTGATGATTGTACAGATTAAAAAGTATGTGCGGGTTGTTTTGTAAAAGGGTTGGGTTTGTTTTATGTCATTATACTTTATCAATAATATATAAATTTTAAATCGAGAATTTATGGATAATCGTCTCTTGGATTTTAAATGCTTTTTTAAGCATCTGAAAATTTCGTTATTGCTTATTTGTGTTCTAAGTGTATTTAGTATTGCAAGTGGGCAGGCGCAGGAAGTTGTTAAGGGTAAGGTAACCGATGGTGAAGGAAAACCTTTGCCGGGAGTTACAATTACCATAGTAGGGTCAACTCGTGGGGTTATTACCGATGTGGATGGAACTTATTCCATTAAAGCAAGCCCCGATGATAAGTTGGTTTTCTCCTTTATCGGAATGGAGAGCCAGATTGTTGACGTGGGAAACAGAAACACCATCAACATCGAGATGGCTGAAAAGGTTGATGAGCTCGAAGAAGTAACTATTGTGGCTTTTGGTAAGCAGAAAAAAGAAAGCGTTATTTCTTCTATTGCTACGGTAAAGCCTGCCGAGTTAAAGGTTCCGGGCAATAACATTACAACAGCATTGGCTGGCCGGGTTGCCGGAATTGTTTCGTATCAGCGAAGCGGGGAACCAGGTGAAGATAATGCTGAGTTCTTTATTCGTGGGGTGACTACCTTTGGGTATAAGAAAGATCCACTTATACTTATTGACGGAATAGAAAGTTCTACAACTGATTTGGCACGTCTACAAGCAGACGATGTTGAAAGCTTTTCGATAATGAAAGATGCAACAGCAACAGCACTTTACGGTAGCCGGGCTGCAAATGGTGTAATATTAATTAAAACAAAAGAAGGCCGGGAAGGAGGGGCCATTGTTTCATTGCGTTTGGAAAACGCATTATCTATGCCAACGCGTAATGTGGAACTAGCAGACCCAATTACCTACATGCGGTTGCACAATGAAGCGGTGAAGACCAGGGATCCCTTAGGTATTTTACCCTATTCCCCGGAAAAAATTGATAATACCCTACGCGGGGTAAACCCATACATGTATCCTGCCACAGATTGGAGAAAAGAACTTATCAAGGATTACACAATGAATCAAAGTGCTAACCTGAGTGTTCGGGGAGGTGGTAAGGTAGCACGTTATTATGTTGCCGGTGCATTTAATAAAAACAATGGTTTGCTTAAGGTTGATGATAGAAATAACTTTAACAGCAATATTAACCTTAAAACTTACTCGTTGCGTTCAAATGTAAATATTAACCTAACAGAAACTACGCAGTTAGATGTCCGCTTAAGCGGAACCTTTGATGACTATACCGGGCCAATTGATGGAGGTACACAGGTTTACCGGAATGTTATGAGGACTAATCCCGTACTTTTCCCCGCCTACTATCCGGCAGATGAAGAACATCAATACGTAGAGCATATAATGTTTGGTAATAGTGATTATGCTAAATCTACTTATTATCTAAATCCATACGCAGAACTGGTAAAAGGATATAAAGAATATTCCCGGTCTGTAATGTCTGCACAAATTGAGTTTAAACAAGATCTTTCTTTTATTACAGAAGGCTTGCATATAAGAACAATGTTGAATACCACCCGAAACACTTATTTTGATGTTAGAAGGGCTTATAGTCCGTTTTGGTATCAGGCAACCAGCTATAATAAACAAGACAATACATATAGGTTGGCTATGCTAAACGAGGATACAGGTACCGAATACTTAAGTTATTCTCCGGGTGATAAAAATGTTCAGTCTAATTTTTACACCGAATCGGCTATTGATTATAACCGTACATTTAATGACAAACATACATTTAGCGGACTGTTTGTTTTTATGGCTCAAAACAGGTTGACAGGTAATGCTGATGATTTACAAACTTCATTACCCTTTCGTAATGTAGGCCTTGCCGGAAGGACAACTTACTCATTTGATAGCCGTTATTTTATCGAATTAAATTTCGGTTACAATGCTTCTGAACGGTTTCACAAAAAAAATCGCTGGGGGTTTTTCCCATCAGTTGGTTTAGCCTGGACTATTTCAAACGAAAAATTCTGGGAGTCTTTGTCTCATGCTATTACATCGCTAAAAGTAAGAGGAACTTACGGTTTAACGGGTAACGATGCTATAGGTTCGCCAAAAGACCGGTTCCTGTATTTATCAAATGTAAACATGAACGATGGGAGTAGAGGAGCCGTATTTGGCCGAAATAATATCTATAGCCGGCCAGGTATGTCCATCTCCCGTTATTCCGATCCAACTATCAGCTGGGAAACGGCAACTAAAACAAATATAGGTGTGGAAATTGGCTTGTTTGACGACTTGCAAATCTTGGCAGATATATACAAGGAAACCAGGAGAGATATATTGCAGAGACGTATAGCAACTCCGGCAGAAATGGGTCTTTCTGCACTGCCACGTACCAATGTCGGGAAAGCCGAGGGTAAAGGTATAGATTTGTCTTTAGATTATAATAAACGTTTTAATAATAATTGGTGGTTGCAGGGCCGCGCAAACTTTACTTATGCTAAAAGTAAATATTTAATTTTCGAAGAATACAATTATCAGAACAGTCCTTGGATGTCGCGCGTAGGATATTCTATTAACCAAGAGTGGGGATATCTTGCAGAGCGGCTTTTTGTTGATGATGCTGAAGCAGCAAAATCTCCGCGTCAAAACTTTGGCGAATATGGCGGAGGCGATATAAAATACCGTGACGTAAACGGAGACGGGCAGATTACAGAATTAGACCAGGTACCTATTGGTTACCCCACTTCTCCTGAAATAGTGTATGGTTTTGGTTTTTCTGTAGGATATAAAAACCTCGATTTTTCTATGTTCTTCCAAGGGCTTGGTCGCGAATCGTTCTGGATTAACCCAAGAGCAACAGCACCATTTACAGACTTTCGTTATGGTAATGAATCTTTGAACGGAAGGCCTCAGAATCAACTACTAAAAGCTTATGCTGAAGATCACTGGTCAGAAGATAATCAAAACCTTTATGCTTTGTGGCCAAGGTTAAGCACAACTCCGGAAGGTAATAATAATAATTCTCAGCCGAGTACTTGGTTTATGCGCGATGGTTCATTTTTAAGGCTAAAACAAGTGGAGATTGGCTATAGCCTTCCACAGCGGGTATTAGATAAGCTTTATATGAAAACATGCAGGATATATCTTGACAGCACCAATCCGCTGGTATGGAGTAACTTTAAATTATGGGATGTCGAAATGGGAGGTAATGGTTTAGGCTATCCTATTCAAAAAGTTTTTAACGTTGGTGTTCAGGTTAATTTTTAAAATATTAAAATATTAAGAGATGAAGAATAAAATAGTAATAGGATTGTTAATTGTCGTATTCAGCTTCACTTCCTGTAACAAATTTTTAGATGTTACCCCGGATAATGTTGCAACAATAGACTATGCTTTCCGGCTAAGGAGTACAGCAGAACGGTTTTTATTTACCTGCTATTCTTATATGCCTGCTCATGGGTCATTTAGTCAAAACCCGGCCTTGCTGGGAGCAGATGAACTTTGGTTGGCTCCTACGAGTACCAATGTAAGTTGGATGATTGCCAAGGGCAACCAGAAAGTGGTTGACCCTTATGTTAATGCATGGCAGGGAAATTTTGGTTCAAAAGATTTATATGAGGGAATACGTCAATGTAATATTTTGATGGAGAATATTGACATTGTTCCTGACATGGATAGCGATGAAAAAGAACGGTGGATAGCTGAAGCGAAATTTTTAAAAGCTTATTATCATTTTTGGCTGCTTAGAATGTATGGGCCGATAGTTTTAATAAGAAAAAACCTTCCGGTATCTTCCAACCCGGATGAAGTTAGAATACCACGTTCGCCATTTGATGAATGTGTTGACTACATTGTTCAGCTGTTAGACGAAGCTGTTCCCAACCTGCCGGATTACATTACAGATGAAATTTCTGAACTTGGCAGGGCCACAAAGGCAATAGGATTATCAGTCAAAGCACAGGTGCTGATGACTGCTGCCAGCCCGCTCTTTAACGGAAATGAGGATTATGCAGGTTTTACCAATAAAGACGGTACGCAGTTATTCAATCCTTCCTTTAATGCTGAAAAATGGCAAAAAGCTGCTGATGCCTGCAAGGCAGCAATTGACTATTGTGAATCAGTTGGTCACGAACTTTATTATTTCCAACCACAGTTTTTGCAGTTTGACCTCTCTGATACAACAATAACCAAAATGAATATTCGGAATGCCGTTACAGAAAAATGGAATCCCGAAATAATTTGGGGAAATACCAACAGTATGGCTAGAAGCATACAAGCGAGTGCTACACCAAGAGGGTTAGACCCTGCACGTGTTTCAAACTCAGGCACACAGGGTAGTATTGCGCCTCCGTTAAAAATTGTGGAACTATTTTATAGTAGTAATGGTGTACCTATACGGGAAGATGTAAACTGGGAATATGAAAAACGGTTTGATTTAAAAATGGCAGGAGAAGAAGACAAGTTCAACCTTAAAGAAGGGTATGTAACAGCCAGGATAAATTTTGATCGTGAACCACGTTATTATGCAAGTTTAGGTTTCGATGGAGCGATTTGGTATGGACAAGGACGTTATGATGACAAAGGTAACCTGTTTTTTGTTTCATGTAAAAAATTACAGCCTGCAGCTCCGGTAAATCTGAATAACTATTCAACAACCGGATATTTCCCTAAAAAACTTGTGAATTATAAAAGTATTATCAGTACCGGTAATAACTTTTTAACCGAAGATTACCCCTTCCCGGTAATTCGTTTGGCAGATTTATACCTGCTATATGCCGAGGCATTAAATGAAGTGAATGGCCCGGGCGAAGAAGTATATCGTTATATCAATTTAATTCGTGAACGAGCCGGAATACCTTCGGTACAGGAAGCTTGGACAAACTTCTCAATAAATCCGAATAAATTTCAAACAAAAGAAGGAATGAGAGAAATTATTCAGAATGAACGTGCTATTGAACTTGCATTTGAAGGCCAAAGGTTTTGGGATTTGAGAAGATGGAGAAAAGCCATTACTGAGTTGAATAAACCAATAACCGGATGGGATATTGACCAGGAATCGGCAGAAGAATATTATCGGGAACGGTTGGTTTATAACCAAACATTCAACCCCAGAGACTATTTATGGCCATTAAATGAAGTTACAATTTTGGCCAATAAAGAACTGGTACAAAATCCCGGATGGTAAATCATTTAGAAAACAGTAAAATTTTATAACATGATAGCAAAAGTATATTTATGGTTAATTGTTCTGGTACTGTTTGTAAGTTGTACAGAACTTGAACGGGGCATACCTGTTAAAGATGATGAAACTCCCCCTCCACCAATTACAAACATAAGCGTTACTAATATACCTGGTGGGGCAGAGATAGATTATCAACTACCCGAAAGTGACAATCTTTTGTATGTAATGGCTGAGTACTCTCTTGACGGAGAAAATGTTTTAACAAAAAAATCTTCTTTTTACAATAACAATATCCGTTTGGAAGGATTTCCTGATACGCTGGGATATAAAATAAATTTATATGCAGTTTCAAGGGGAGGAAAGAAATCAGCATCTTCAGAAGTTGTTATAAATCCATTAACTCCACCGGTAATTTCTACGTTTAATACAATAACTGTAAACCCGACTTTTGGTGGAATAAAAATAAATTTTGAGAACCAAAGTGAAGCTGATTTGCGTTTTATTGTTTTAGCACAAGATTCTCTTGGAGAACTATATACGGCTGAAACCTACTATACAAAAAGACAGTCTGGCGATTTTTCAGTAAGGGGTTTCCCGGCTGAAGAACGTATATTTGGTGTTTATGCAATGGATCGTTGGGATAATCATTCAGATACGCTTTTAAACCGGCTCATTCCCTATTTTGAGCAGGAACTGGATAAAGGCAAATTTGAACCTCTTAATCTGCCAACCGACACCTATATAAATCATGTGTCAGGAAATATCAGGGATTTATGGGATGGTTTATGGGGTTTATATATACCAATCTTTCATACCAAACCAAATACCGGTATTCCTCAGTGGTTTACAATAGATTTGGGAGTTAGTTGCAGGTTGAGCCGTTTTAAGTTTTATCACAGGAGAGCATCTGGTAACGGAACCAGGCCTGACGGGCAATATTCAGCCGGAGACCCTCAGATGTTTGAGGTTTACGGGAGCAATAACCCTGCACCTGATGGCAGTTGGGGAAATTGGGATCTTCTGGGACATTTTGAATCTATCAAACCATCCGGAGGACAAGGATGGACAGAAGAAGATATTCAATTTGCTTGTTATGACGGCGAAGATTTTGAATTTGATGAGGTTGAATCGTACAGATATCTCCGGTTTAAAGTCCTTAAAACTTGGGGCGGAGTAAGTTATATTTATATCGAGGAGCTCACTTTCTGGGGTGAGGTAAGTGAACAGACAGATGAAGACTAACATTTATAACTCAAACTTAATATACTTTTAAATGGATAATAATAAGAACAATAATAGCTATCGGGTAAAAGTTACTTATTTGCTCGGAATGGCCATTTTACTTTCAGTCTTTTATAGTTGTGGTAAAATGGATGAAAACTATGCACATTTTTGGGAAGATGGGGAGATCGTTTATCCGGCTCCTGCCGATTCGGCAAAAGCTTTTCCCGGGAAAAACAGAATTGGGTTATCTTGGATAATAATTGGAGACCCCAACGTTGCAAGTGCAAAAATCTTTTGGAACTATAATACTGATTCAGTGGAAATACCCATTCAGGCTTCAGGGAAAGAAGATACAATAACAACGTATCTTACAGACCTGGAAGAAAGGGTATATACTTTTACCATATTTACGTATGATAACAAAGGGAACAAATCAATCCCTATTAATGTAATAGGCCAGTCTTACGGAGATGTTTATTCCTCTTCGTTGTTAGCCAGAAGTTATGTCGACGCAACTTTTACTGAAGAAGATGAACTCTTAATCAATTGGGGCGACCCCTCTGAGGGCTCTATTGGTGGAGAAGTAATGTACCTGGATACCACAGGAGCTACAAAATATGTACAAATAGCTCCTGATGCAGCATCCACAAGCATTTTAGATTATGATTTCGAGAACAGCTCAACATTTTCTTATCGAACAGCTTATATTCCCAGTTTAACGTCAATAGATACTTTTTATACAGACTATGTTTCTGGCAGGGTTAAAGGTCCTATTGTTGACCTTCCAAGAACAGGCTGGTCAATAACTGCTTCGAGTTATGACGAAAGGCATGGTACAAAGCGAATGCCAGAGAGTGCCATAGATGATAATCCTTCTACGATATGGGTTAACAAAATTTCAACCCAGACCTATTATCCTCATACACTTACCGTTGATATGGGAAGTATAGTTGAAGGAGTTGAAGGAGTTTATATATGGGTATCGAATAGAAATGAAACGCCTAAAAATGTACGAATATCAGTAAGCGAAGACGGCAATGAATGGCGTATGATGGGCTTGTATTCGATAGCAAAAGCAAGTGGTAAACAGTACCTCGAATTCTCTGAACCTCAGGATATTAGGTATTTCAAAATGGATGCCTTGGATTCTTATGGTTCGCCTAATATTGTTATACATGAAATTGGAGCCTTTGTAAGGTAAACCAACGATTCTGATAATATTAAATTATCAAATTCTATAAAGAATATTAATTCAATTATAAGCTATCAACGGTTTTAACCGTTGATAGCTTGTTTGTCTAATTTAAAGTTGTGCCCTCTACCCGGTAACTTATGAAAAGAGAAATAAACATTTTTAATACGCAGACCGTGTGTGTTTTAAGTGTTGTTTTTTTATTGGTGTTTTCCTGTTGTAAGGGGAAAGTTCATTGGAAAGCAACTGATAAACCTGAGTTCGTAAAAGGGACAGTAGTAACTTTCGATTTGGATTATTTGAACAACTTGAATCCAAATAAAGCGGAAGATGCAGTTGAAATTTGGGAGCACATACATGCAGTAGCAACATTGCAGGGCATTGTCAACCGCGAAAAACCACAACTGTATTTATTCTATGTTGAACAAGAGGGAGTTAACATAGACCGGTATTGGTGGAATAAGTACCGGAATAATAACCGATGGCTGGGCATGGCTGAAGTGGAACCGATTGTGGATATTGTAGCCCTGGTTGAGAGGTTTCAAAAGGACATAGCAGGGGCAGTTGTTTACGATCCGCAGGTTTCGGCTACCAGTAACCTGGCTTCATCTCTCGCAGGAGCCGAAGATCTTATTGCAATTCGCTATGATTTGTCACCTTCATCGCTGTATTCAAAATTAATACTCAATGGCCCTAGAATTCCGGTAAAACAATGGCTCATTAATCAGGATGGTTCGTCGCTATTCTCCGGAAATGGTACAGTTCCTGGCACTGAATATCCTTCGAGTGGCTCTGTTAAAGTTGATGCGTACCGTTGGCTTATCGAACACTACCTGAAAAAGAAGAAACTTAATTCACAGTATGGTGGCTATTATATCGATCAGGAATGGTTGAAAAAACCAACAGCAACTATTGTTAATCATCATACCCTGACTAATCATGATTTTTTCGTGTCAAAAAAATCGGTGTTTTTTGACCTTTGTCCCTGGAGTGATGAGAAGGCTACCGATGATTTGCAACAACAGCGTGGTGCTGACCGAAAAATACTGGAAGAAATTTTACTGCTGTTGTATCAGCAAAATGATAATGGAAAAACATTTACCTACCTTGGAGGATTTCCACCCTGGGCCTTCAAATACACACAGCATGCAGGAGGGGCACATGAAGATGTTGAAACGGAATGGGAATATGCTCATCTTATCAGCTCTTACAATGCCTTTAAAGATGCCGATGCCATAGGTTACGGAGCATTAGCAAATGCTTCTTTCTGGCAGCACTATCCCTTGCAGAGCGAATATCCACAGGAGTGGACAACCAAAGAAAAGCTTCAACAGAAAGGCTATCTTGATGCTAAGGGTAACCTATCGCTCGGAAATAAACAATTGATTGTTTTTTATGTAGGTGATTACGATGCAGCTTCATGGCTTTCGCAAACAACTCCGCTAATATGGGACAATCCTGCTCGTGGTAAAGTACCCATGATGTGGGCTATCAGCCCTGTTCTTTCTGAACGTGTTCCGATGGCCTGGGAATATCGAAGAGAAACAGCAACGGCAAATGATTATTTTGTGGCAGCTGATAATGGTGCCGGTTATTTGAATCCGGGAGAATTGCAGGCACCCCGGCTTTCGGGCTTGCCCGATGCAACAAAAGAGTGGGCCGCACATTGCAAACCTTACTATAAACAATGGGGGTTAACGGTAACCGGATTTATAATTGATGGAAATGCAAGCGGTTTGAATGAAGATGGACTGGAAGCCTATCGGGAGTTTAGTCCCAACGGGATTGTTCCACAGAAGATTGTTTCGACAAAACTTTATAAGGATATGCCGGTCTTACGTTCTGATGATGATATTAACCAGTTGGACCCCAAAGTCGCAGCCAAGCTCGTTGTTGAGCGTGTAAAAGCAAGACAAATACCCTTCCACTGGTTCCGCAATATTCTGAAAAGTCCGGAATGGTATGAACAGGTTGTAGAAGAATTAAAACAACTTGACCCCAATATCGTACTGGTAGATGCTCCTACGTTTTTTGAGTTGTATAAAATATTTTTAAAAGAAAACCCAAGATATCAATTAAATAATGAGAATAATTAAATACCTATTCTTACTTGTAATTATTTCAGCTTGTAACCAGAAGCCAGAGCAGCTTGCACTTAACTACGTTGATCCTACAATTGGAGGAGTGGGAGTTATTTTACAACCTACCCGGCCAACAATTCATTTACCCAATCAAATGGTCAGGGTATTTCCCATGCGAAATGACCAGTTGGATGATCGTATTCTGAATTTTCCGTTGACTAATGCTTCGCATCGCTTGTATTCAGTATTTGGCTTTCTTCCCCTCGAAGAGGAAATAACATCCGATAGCTGGCATAAATGGCTGACTTACGATAATGAAATAACCCAGCCTTACTACTATGCTTCCGAATTAGGGGATGCTGGCTGTCTTATTGAGTTTACTCCCTCAAAAAAAAGCGGACTTTTCAGGGTGTCTTTCTCTGGAGATACGAATCATTATTTAAGGGTGTGTACCTTAAATGGAAATGGAGAAATTAAGCTTCAGGGAAAACGGCAAATTACTGGTGAAGAAGAATTTGCAGGCATGAAAGCTTACCTGTATGCTGAAATCAGCTCCGATGCAGTAGAGGGGAAATATGTAAATGATACGGATAAAAAAATACTGATTATTGATGTTGGTAACAGTGAAAAAACAGTTTCTTTTCGCTATGGCCTGTCTTACATCAGTGTAGAGCAAGCACGTCAGAACCTTGAGAATGAAATCCCCGACAATAATTTTGAGGCTGTTAAATCATCTGCCAAAGATACATGGGAGCGTGCTTTGTCTTTGATTAAGGTGAAAGGTGGAACCGATGCCCAGAAACGTGTTTTTTATACCGCTTTTTATCGTTGCTACGAGAGGATGGTAGATATTAACGAGTACGGGAAATATTACAGTAATTACGATAAACAGGTGCATGTATCTGATAAGCCTTTTTATGTCGATAACTGGATTTGGGATAACTATATTGCTCTTGAACCATTACACACCATTATCAGGCCTGATGTTGAACGAGATCGAATCAATTCTTATATCGATATGTACAAACAAGGAGGCACAATGCCATCTTTTGCCCTTGTAACAGGTGATTGGCCTGCTATGACAGGAAACTTTGCTGCTTCCTGGATTGCAGATGCATGGTTTAAGGGAATACGTGATATCGATTTGAAAACTGCATATGAAGGATTAAGGAAGAACTCATTAGATGCAACTCTTATTCCCTGGAGAAATGGTGATAAAACATCGCTTGATGAGTTTTACGATGAACATGGATATATGCCCGGCCTTCCACCTGGAGAGAAAGAAACTGTACCAGAGATAGATGTGGCTTGGGAAAAACGCCAGTCGGTGGCAGTAACCACAGCAAATAGTTCTTCTGACTGGTGTATTGCTCAGTTAGCATCTGAATTGGATAAACCGGAGGATAAAGCAATTTTCCTTAAGCGGGCCGCATTCTATAAAAATGTTTTCCGAACCGATAAGAATTTTATGTGGCCAAAAGATAAGGATGGTAACTGGATTGAGCCTTATGACCCGCGATTTGCCGATCGCAGTTATTTTACTGAGAACAATGCTTACACCTTTGATTGGGATGTGAAACACGATTTAGAAGGCCTGTTTCAACTTATGGGTGGACGCGAAAAGGCAGAAGCAAAGTTAGATCAATTGTTTAGGGAAGACCTCGGATTGCCCAAATTTCGTTTTTGGAGTATTTTGCCCGATGCTTCCGGCCTTGTTGGACAGTTTTCTATGGGCAATGAACCCAGTTTTCATATTCCGTATATCTATAATTACCTGGGCAGCCCGTGGAAAACACAAAAGCGTATACGCATGTTACTCGATGCTTTCTTTACAGATAATCTCTTTGGTATTCCCGGTGATGAAGATGGTGGAGGTATGTCGGCTTTTGTTGTTTTTTCAATGATGGGATTTTTCCCGGTAACTCCGGGAATTCCTGTGTATGCCATCGGAAGTCCGGTTTTTGAGGAGATTACAATTGCACTTCCCGGAGGTAATGATTTTGTCATTAAAGCAAAAAATTGTTCGAAAGAGAATAAGTACATCCAGTCAGCCAAGCTAAACGGAGAAATACTTGAGAAACCCTGGTTTACACATGAAGATCTTGTTAATGGTGGCACTCTCGAATTGGTAATGGGGAACCATCCTAACAAAGAATGGGGTGCCGGCAAAAATGATGCTCCACCATCTTCTATTAATTATGTAAGTCAAATTTTGAAATGAGATTTTGGGGTGTCAAAACACTAACTTCTTTCAGTATCTGAAAGTAACGTAAAACCTTCTGTATTGGAAGTTAGTAGAATATGAAAAACGGATTTTAAAAAGGTTTAGATAACAAATTAAACATATAAAACAAACATAAAAACGCCCGCATCTGGTAATATGTTTGTAACAAGGGAGAGTTTCAACGATCTCTTAAAAAACATTTAAGAATTATGGAAATAAAAAAACGAATACTTATTAACCTGATGTTTGTACTTGCCTTGTCAATTACGGCAATGGCACAAGAAAATAACCTTAATCTGATAACTCCCCAGAATAACATTACTTTAAGTGTTTCATCGTCATCCGAGCCATTTTATGGCGCTTCTAACATAGCCAGTGAACGGCTGCAGGTAAGATGGGAGACCGTTAGTGAAAAGGAAGGAGCTTGGATTAAAATCGACTGGGAAACTCCTCAAAAAATAAAGGAATTATGGATTGTAAATAAATCAACACCATACGATTTCGATCTTCATACTTACACAACTGACGGAAATTATCTGGTGCCACAGAATGTAAATATTGAGTTTTCAGATGGTACATCTGTCAATGCAGAGCTTAGGCTGTGCGATTATTATCAGATAATTACTTTGCCTGAAACAATGGTAACCAGTTCGCTTCGAATAATAATTGAAAAGCTTTGGGAAGGGTCAGGAGCTTTAAACACAGGCCTATGTAAAGTTAAGGCATTTTCTGAACCGGTTCTGGCAAATGTAAAGGTTGACATATATGATATGTACGAAATTAAAGACAGTGAGCTTAAACAATCAGCAAAAATTGAGATTGTGAATCCCGGCAATGAAATAAAAGGGGCAAATCTGTCGGTAATTAAAGATGGTAAAACTCTGGGAATGCAGCAACTGGAAACAATACCGGCTAAGTCGGTTACAACCCAACAGATTTGGTTTCCAATAGTCTATTCTGATAGCAAGCTGACATTTAAAATAAGTTCTTTAAAAGATAAATTTAATGTTCAGCAAAGCGTTGATGTAAAACCATACCAAAAGAATTATTTTGATGGTGGTGCATTTAATATTTTATCAACCAATCATAATGACTTGGGATGGCTCAATACCCAGTCTATTACAGCCGATTTTCGTTCTGAAAAACTTATTATTCCTGCAATTGAATTGATGAAGAAAGACCCTGATTTTAAATATACTATGGAGTCTATAGAATATTTAAAAGAGTTTTTGGTAAGGCATCCGGAAAGAGAAGAAGAGATAGCCCGATTGATGGCTGAGAAGCGCTTTATTTTTGGAGCAAGTTATGTTCAATGTCTTCAGGGGCATGTGGGAAGGGAAAAGCTGATTAGGCAATTTTATCTTGGTCGCCGTTGGTTCCTTGAAAATTTTCCCGGTTGCGATACAAAATTGTATATAAACACCGATGTTCCTGGATTTACATACCAACTACCACAAATTTTAAAGAAATCAGGTGTTGATTATGTACTTCAGGGACGTATGCCATGGGGTTTTTATTATTGGGAAGGGCTTGACGGGACTTCTATTCCAATGTTTGTGTTTCGATATGCCTGGCCTGAGGGGTTGATGAACCCGGTTAATAATACAGGCTGGTTGAAGTTTTGCAACGAAAGGGAGTATTACTACAAGCCCCGTCAGTTGCCTAAGAAGATGATTTACGATTTTAATACGGATTATTTTCCTCCCTGCCCTGCTTTGTTGCCGTTTGTGAAGAAGCAGAATATGGTAATGAAAAAGTATGCCGAGGAGTATAATAAGAGGTTTAAGGATGATACGACGAAACATATAAGCCCCCCAAAAATAAATCATGTGGAGGCAGAAAGTGCAATAAGAGAAGTTTTTGAGGAGGGAACACTTAATATTGAAACAATAAAAGGTGAATGGCCGCTTTCGTGGGCTTATTATGATGAACCCGGAAACAGAGAAGCATTATTAATGGGACGCCTGGGTCATAACAAGCTGCTTAAATCAGAAAGCCTGTTTTCCCTGATAAATACCCTTGGCCACCCCAATGATTATCCAAAGGATAAGATTGATGCTGGCTGGCTGGCTAACTGTTGGCCCGACCATGGCTGGGGAGGAAACAGGGGGGTAGTTACCGATAGTAATTACATGGCATCTTACCAGAAATCTTTGCAAATAGGGAATGATCTTATAAACTCAGCAGGAGAATTGGTTTTAAGCCTGGCCCCCCAGAGTGATAAGTCGAATATGAATGTTGTTATTTATAATTCGGTTAATTGGACCAGAACTGAAATTGCTACCTGTAAGATTGTTTATCCGAAAGAATGGAAAGGGATGGAGCTTAAAGATGAAAACGGAAATTCTGTTCCATTTGAAATAATTAGCCACTCAAACGGAGAACACTCCATTGAAATAGCTTTTGTCGTTGACGATATACCCGGCTTTGGATTTAAAACTTATTATGCAACGGTATCAGAATCGTTTCCCAAAGGATATGTGGAGATAGATGATGACTCTGTTGAAAATGATATGGTTAAAGTAACTTTTGGGTCTGGTGGAATTACCTCTTTATATGATAAAGTCAGTAAAAAAGAGATTCTTCGAACAGACAAATTCTTTGGAGGTGAGGTGATTCAAATGACAGCTCCTGGTGCGGCATGGGAGTTTCATTCCCTTGTGAATATGGATGATTTTGACAAAACAAGCCGTCATGAATTTAAAACTATAAGTGCTGTGGAAAGCCCCATTCGTTACATTATAGAAAAAGAAGCAGAATTTAAATATTTCACGCTGAGGGAGCGGTTTATTTTAAATAAACATTCGCGGGAACTTATAGTTGAAGCCGATATATTAAACTGGACAGGTGAGATTGAAAAGGAACTCAGAATCGTCTTCCCTGTTGATATGGACAAATCATTTCGTGCAAGCTACGAAATCCCTTTTGGAACTGTTGAAATGGGACGTGATGAGATTGATTATTCCTATCTCCCTGATAATTATGAAAGCCAGTTTAAGGATGCGTATACTAGAAAAGACCTGCCATTTAGGGAAGCAATAAACTGGGTTGATATATCTAGCGATAAGTACAAAGGCAATGGATGTTTATTTGCATCCGATATAACCCTACATATTTTCCGTGATGAGACAGAAAATCCGGTTGATTATCCTATAGTGCAACATGTTCTGCTTTCTTCCAGAAAAAGCCTTGCATGGAACCCGGTTAACTGGTTTACACAGGCAGGGAACCACAAATACCGGATGGCTTTATATCCGCATGAAGGTAACTGGAGGTTTGCATATAAAAATGGGATAGCTTTCAATTCTCCTTTAGTTACATGGTGCGGGCAAAATAAAACTACACCGGGTAATGTTACATTGCCGTTATCTCAAAGTCTAATTTCTGTTGCTCCTTCAAACCTGATTGTATCTGCCGTAAAACAGGCAGAAGACGGGGACGGGCTATTCGTAAGGTTTTATGAGGCGGAAGGCCGTTATACAAAAGCAATAATAAAAGGATTTCAGCCTTTCTCAAAAGTATATCTGACAGATATGCTTGAATATGATATAGAAGAAATTCCGGTTAAGCCTGATGGAAGTATTGAAATTTCTGTCAAGCCTTGGGAGATCGTTAATATTAAATTGAAAGAATAGATAAGAATTTTTATAAATTACAAAAACTAACTTGGGGGAATAAAAGATGAATAAAAATTTTTCATTGAAGCATGTATTGCCTGTTTTGTTCGGGTTTTTTATAATGGGGATTGTTGACTTGACTGGAACTGCAATAAATTATGTCAAAGTAGATTTTGAGTTAAATGATACCATGGCTAATTTATTGTCACTTTCTTGTTTCTTCTGGTTTTTGGTGTTGTCTGTCCCTACCGGGTTATTAATGAACCGGATAGGCCGAAAAAATACCGTATTGGTGAGTTTCTTTTTTACTTTGCTGGGGCTTCTGCTGCCGTTTATAATGTATAATTTTGTTTTCAGTATTCTGGCTTTTTCATTAATCGGAATTGGAAATACAATCATTCAGGTGGCAATGAATCCCCTGGTTTCAAATGTGGTATCAAAGGATAAACTGACAGGATCTCTTACTTTAGGTCAGTTCATTAAAGCGCTGGCTTCCTGGCTAGGCCCAAACGTAGCGGCGTGGTTAACTGCTACTACTTTGGGATGGAAATATGTTTTTCCGGTATTTGCCATTATAACTTTAATTGCAGCGGTTTGGCTATGGGTTACGCCTATCGTGGAAGAAGAATTAAGTAATAAGTCAAGTTCTTTTATGGCTACATTTTCGTTGCTAAAGGATACAAAAATATTGCTATTCTTTATCGGTATTTTGATATTGGTGGGGCTGGATGTAGGGCTTAACGTTACATTGCCCAAATATTTGATGGAAAGATGCCCGGAGGTGGCAACCGTTTCGGAAGCCGACCAGTTGAAAAGCTACTTTTATTTTATTGTACGTGCTTTAGGAGCTTTTTTAGGGGGGATACTGTTAATGAAAGTATCTGAGAATAAGTTTTATACCTTTAGCGTATTGCTCACGTTTGTTGGGCTGATAATGATTCTTTTTGTGAATGCTTTATGGGCTGTTCTGGCTAGTGTTATCCTTATCGCTTTGGGCTATTCAAATTTGTTTGCTATAATTTTTTCAAAGGCCTTACAACATAAGCCTGAGAAAGCCAATGAGGTATCTGCTCTTCTTATTATTGGAGTATCGGGAGGAATAATTGCCCTTTTACTCGGTGTTGTTTCTGATGCTTTCGGAAGCCAATGGGCTGCTATGAGTATTCTAGTTGTTATGTGGCTGTATGTTGTATGGCTGATTAAACCAATAAATAAGAAATCAAATAATTAACAATAATAATCAACTAAAAAAAATAAAAATGAAAAGAAGTGAAATCAATCAGATTCTCTCGGAAGCAAAAGTATTTATGGCTTCAAAACAGTTTATTTTGCCACCATGGGCATACTGGGGATTAGAAGATTGGAAAAAGAACAAAGAGGCGGCATCAGAAGTGGTTGAAAATATGTTGGGCTGGGATATTACCGATTTTGGTTCGGGCGATTTTTATAAGCGTGGACTGTTCCTTTTTACTCTTCGTAATGGGAAATATAATGTAGATAAAAAACCGTATGCCGAGAAAATTATGATTGTGGAAGAAGAGCAGGAAACGCCAATGCACTACCATTGGTCAAAAATGGAAGATATTATTAACCGGGGAGGAGGAAATCTGGTTGTTGAGCTTTACAATTCTACACCAGATGATAAGTTTGACGATACGCCTGTAATACTTAAAACCGATGGAATCGTTCGTACTGTTGAGCCCGGAGGAAAAGTGATTATCACTCCGGGAGAAAGCATCTGTCTGGAGCAGGGCATGTATCACCGTTTTTATGGAGAAAAAGGGAAAGGAAAAGTCCTGGTTGGAGAAGTTAGCGCGGTTAATGATGATGCATCGGACAATTGTTTCTATGAAGAAATTGGCCGATTCCCTATGATTGATGAAGACGAAGAGCCATTGCACTTATTAGTGAGTGACTATGCTAATTTTCTTTAAAACAGAGAGTTACAGGTTTGTTTGGTTTTTATGTCTATCAAATGTGTTTTCATAATTTAATTTGGTTTTGATGATTTTCTATTGTATAGGAAGCAAACCAATTTAGAGAAATCAGGAAGACATGTTAACTATTAATATGGTATAAGTATTTTAAAACAGGGAATAAGAGTTTCTGTTTTTAAAAGAGATAAAAGTTTATGTACGTGGATAGTATCTACCATGCCAAACGCTGAAAAATCTTATCTGGTATCCGTGTCTGTAACCGGATGTGGCTATATGTTTAATCTGGTTGCCGGGACGGATATGAGATTGGAATATTTGGTGAATTAATAATTGTGTTCAATTCTTAGGTGCACATTGTTATTAACAATCTTAAATGGCAATGCCTCCATACCGGGGACAAAATTGAATATTCTTTTTTTACCTTCTGATACAGGCATTAATTCCATAGAAGCGTTGGATTTAATTTTTACAGTGCCGTTCTTTTTATGTATTTGAAGTTCTTGTTTGGAATCGGATAAAATAAATTCTTCATCGGAACTTGAAATACAAGGCAATATTAATTCAACCAAGTCAGCAGAACTATTGTGAGAACATAAAATTTCAACTGCATTTGGAGCGAATGAGTAGCTAAATTGACAATCAATCCTTCCGGATAATGGTTCTTTCTGGTCTTTATCGACTAGCCTGGATTTGCAGACAAGTGTTACTTTTTTTGTAGTTTTTTTCACTTCAACAGTGGCATTTAAGTCAGAAATATTCATGTATCTGCCATCTTTGGTTTGAATACGCATGGTGAGAGGCATTGAATATGGATCATACATGGCCTGCATATTTGTTGCTTCAATTAACTGATACTGGTTCATGCTGGATGCCAATATTGTTCCAAGTTTTCGATGATACAATAGAGAAAGTGCCCCTCCTGTCGGATGGCCGTTTTTATGTTTGTATTCCCTGTCGTATACCGTAATTGTTGCATTCCAATTTTCATTGGAAACCAAATATGTTTGAATATCTTCAAAATATTTAATTTCGTAATTTACATCACGGGGCAACATTTGTTCTTCTATATCTGGCATCGAGGGCAGGCCGTGATCCAAAATAGCGGCTAAGGCTTTAGCGTGGCAAAAAGTATGATGAACACAGGGTGATACTCCATGTGTATGATAGTGTGGCCCTCCATATAACAAGCCATTGTGTGTGCATTGTTTCAATAGAATGGTATTTTGCAAAGCAACTTTCCCGAAAACAGGATTTCGGTCTGCTAATAATGCATAAGCAGGCTGGCAACCATCACTGGTACGGCTGCCCCAGTAGGTCCATTTAAAACTTCTGGTTCCCCAGCTGTTATCCCACGCTCCATCTGGTAACATAAATTCCATATGGGAAGTAAGTGACTCAACTACAAGTTGAAGAAGCTTTTCATCTTTTTCCATGAGTCCGTACATGGCCAGTGCCGGCAATGATTCTTCTACATTGTATCCAAGGTCAACAGGGAGGCAGCCTTTGGGGCTTAATGTGTAACGGTCGCCACCGCCTTCGCCAAATAAAAGTTGATCTTTTTTAGTGAAAAACCTTATGGACTGGTGTGCCAGTGTTTGGGCATGTTCAATATATTTCTTTTCATTGAAAAGCTTCCCAAGTAAAAGGAGGGCATAAGATGCAGTAATCGGGTAATTAATGTTTGAATATTCAATATGGAAAGTATTATGAATAAATTCTGCAGCTTGTTTTAACCTGGCCAGCCATTTGTTTTTTATGTTTTCAGGTAGTATGTCAGCATGTTTGTAAAGTGCCTCTGCAAGGGAAATTGCACCGAAAACGGTAATGCCGTTCCAGGGGGAAATATTTACATCATTTACCCATGATCCGTCAGGTTTGCTTACATTCTTTTCCATCCATTCAAACAAAAGGATCGCAGCGTTTAAATATTTTTTATTTCCTGTTTTTTTTGAAAGGAAAATAAGAGGGTAAATAGCATCGCCACATCTGCCATGAATACGGTTGCAGGCCGGACACAGTATTCCTCCGTATAATCCTTGTAATGATGGATCAGTCACTTGGTATTGAAGCAATGCATCACACCATTCGCTAAGCAAATTTTCTGATAAAGGCTGCAAAGAAGGTTCAGAATGAAGAAGTTCAGTAGTGGAACTTATAATCGGAGAAGCCTTTAAGGACAGAGCCATTGTTGCTATTCCGGTATTCTTAATAAACACCCGTCGGTTTAATTTTACTGGTTTCATTTTATTTTAATATTCGCATCTAATATCAAAGGACGTAATTAATTGCACTGTAAGCTTTAAATTTGGTTGAAATAAATTTACAAATGGTTGATATATTGCAGGGATGAATTCCTCAAAGTAAAGATAAAAATAAAAGGCATATCACGTGTGAATTTGTATATTTTGAATGATTGTAGGAGCTTTTTCAACAAAAATGATAGTTTATTTCTTTTTTCTACCTTTACTTTGAAGTAACCAAGTCAAACTATTAAAATTGAACCGACAAATGAACTTTTTTACATATTCATTAATTATTCTTGCTTTGCTGCAATTGAGTGCATGTACAAGAACTACCCAAAAGGAGATTCAGGAGAAACCGAATATTCTTTGGCTTACTCTGGAAGACACCAGTCCACATCAGTTTTCCTGTTATGGCAGTAAAGATGTCAATACACTTGAAATTGATCAATTAGCAGCAAAGGGAATTCGATATACTAATGCATCTTCAAATGCACCACATTGTTCGCCTGCACGCTCAACCTTAATAAGCGGTTGTTATGCAACTACATTTGGAATGGATATCCATCGGGAAAGGTACGAGACACCTGACGATATTTTTTATCCGGCCTATTTACGAGAGGCCGGGTATTTCTGTACAAATAACTCCAAAACGGATTACAACACGGTATTGAATCATGAGAAAATGTGGGATGAATGTGGTAAAGGAGCATCCTATAACAGTTCCAAAAGAAAGGAAGGACAGCCATTCTTTGCCATTTTTAATACAACAGCTACCCATATGGGACTAGTTCGTACAATTACTACAGAAGGAAGGCCAGATTATAAAAAGGACGGTATTGAAGTGAATAAAATCTTTATGCCGGATCATGTGCCGAATTTACCTGAAATGAGGTCAGACGAAGCTGCTATGTTAAAGGCATCGCAGGAGTCAAGCCGTTGGGTACAGGCTTTTTTAGATGAACTGGAAGAGAAAGGATTGGCTGAAAATACAATTGTCTTCTTTTACAGCGATCATGGTGGTTGTTTGCCACGCGGAAAAGGTTTTCCTCATGAAAGCGGACTTCGTATTCCCTTAATTATTTATGTACCTCCTTTGTGGCAGGATAAATTGGGTGTTGAATCAGGTATTGTGGATTCAAGGCTGGTTAGTTTTGTCGATTTTGCCCCAACCATTTTAAGCCTGGCCGGAATTAAACCACCGGAATATATGCAGGGGAAGGCATTTCTTGGTAAATATGCCGAAGCACCGCGAAAGTTACAGTTTGGCTTCAGGTCAAATCAGGAGAACTACCACTACGATCCATGCCGTACGGTCACGGATGGCAGGTATAAATACATCAGGAATTATATTCCGCACAAACCATTTTGCTTACGTAACCTTTACCAATGGGGGATGCCAGCCAACCAGGCCTGGGATGCCTACGTAATGAGTGGTGAATGTAAAAAAGATGAGTTGTTGCAACCGTATCAACCTAAGGCTGTAGAAATGTTGTTTGATTTGGATAATGATCCATGGGAGTTGAATAACCTTGCAGAAGAAGCTCAGTACAAAGAGAAATTGGAGTTTTTTAGAAATGAAATTTCCAGACACATCAGGGAATCGAAAGATCTTGGTTTTGTGGTTCGGGGATTAAGGAAAAAGCCGGGCGGGCTTTACAAGTGGGTAAACGAAACCAATTTCCCAATGGATGAATTATATGAAGCTGCAGAATTGGCAGGCAAAGCCGGTGAAAAGGATGTGGCGGATTTAATTGCTTTGTTGAAAAATCCATATCCTGAGTTCCGTTATTGGGGAGCAGTTGGTTTTTGTACGCTTGGAGCCCAAAAGAAAATAAACAAGTATCCCAAAGAGTTGCTGCAAGCGGTAAACGATGATACAGATGAGGTGGCAACAGCAGCAGCCGAAGCCCTGTGTTATCTGGGTGGCTTTGAAACAGGAATTGAAAAACTGATCAGCTTGTTTAAAAATAATTTTAACCTGGCTTATTCTTCCATAGAGACACTCAGTTGGTATCCTGAACAAAAAGAGATGTTGCTGAAGTATTTGCCGGAGTTTAAGGAGATGCACGAAAAACAGCAAGAAATCAAGCAAGACCGTATGGGGCTGGATGCAAAAGTACGTTCCATACTGGTTAACCTGGATGCTTTGCCATTATCAAAACTATATAACGAAGAAGAAAGACAGAAGGGAATTAATGCCAATAAGGAAGGACGAAAGTTTCTTTATCCAAAGGATATTGCCCGATTGAATTAGAGAAAACATTAAATTTCGATAAAAAGATTAAAGAATGAAACGACCATGAGAAAATCTTTCACACATAGGCGAATGATTATAAGCATGGGAGTTCCATCTGTTACTATTAGAAAATAAATACTTATAAATGAATGAAAATAACAAAAAGAATTAATACATTAATCCTGATATTGTTGATAATACAATTCAACGGTTTTGCTCAGCAAAAAGAGTGTGAATGGAAAACAATAAATGGTGTTGAAATTCCAATTCCTCCTAAAGAACATCCAAGGCTTTATCTTCGGTCGCACCATATTCCTGAGTTAAAAGAACGCTTTGAGAATCCAAAGTTGGAAAAGGTCTGGAATACTTTGCTGGAAATGCAGGAAGACTGGAAAGAGGAAGATATACCGAAAGAAAAGGGCTGGAGGTTCTATGTTCAGCAAAAAGGATTAACAGTAAGAGCCGAAATAAATGCGCTGAAATACCTTGTTACAAAAGACAAAACGCTTGCAAGAAATGCAATAACGTCCATTATCGATACCCTTGAAAATGCAAATTATCCACATGTGGGTGATGTGTCAAGGGCAATTGGACGTTTAATGGTGGCCGGCTCCATTGTATACGACTGGTGTTACGACCAGATGATGGAAGACGAGAAACAGCGTTATGTAAAAGCTTTTATCCGTTTGGCAGAAAAGATGGAATGCGGTTATCCACCTGTTAAACAATACTCGGTAACAGGCCATACTTCCGAGTGGATGATCATGAGGGACATGATTTCCACCGGGATTGCAATTTACGATGAATACCCTGAAATGTATGAACTGGCAGCAGGTCGTTTTTTTAAAGAACATTTGGTAGTGCGCAATTGGTTTTATCCGGCCCATAGTTATCACCAGGGTAACTCGTATTTTAATGTGCGTTTTTCCAGCGACCTGTTCCCTTTGTGGATATTTGACCGCATGGGGGCGGGCAACATTTACCATCCTTCACAGCAGTTTGTGTTGTACGATATAATTTACAAACGCCGTCCTGATGGCCAGATAATAGGAGGAGGCGATGTGAATTATTCCCGAAAAAAGGAAAAAGTTTATTCTTTACCAATGATGCTGGCCGGTAGTTACTACAAAGATGAATACCTGAACTATGAATTTCATAAAGATCCACAGATTGATAGTCGCAGCATTATTTATGATTTTCTGTGGAGGGATACCGAACTGGGAAGCAAAAAGCCGGATGACCTGCCATTAACTCGTTTTTCCGGATCACCTTTTGGCTGGATGATTGCCCGTACCGGCTGGGATAAAAACAGTGTGATAGCCGAAATGAAAGTAAACGAATATAATGTGTTAAACCATCAACATCACGATGCAGGTGCCTTCCAGATTTATTACAAAGGGCCATTGGCATTGGATGCAGGTACCTATCAGGGATCATCGGGTGGCTATAACAGCCCCCATAATAAAAATTACTTTAAACGTACCATTGCACACAACTGTTTGCTGGTTTACGATCCGTACGAAGTTTTCCGTGCAAGTGGTTATGGCGGATCAGATAAGTCTTCTTATGTGGCCAATGATGGCGGACAACGCCTGCCTGGTTTGGGTTGGAATCCACCAAGAGATTTAAACGATGTGTTGAACCACGATTATAAAACAGGGGAAATACTGAAGCATGGCTTTGGCCCTGATTATCATAAACCTGACTACTCTTATCTAAAAGGTGATATTACTGATGCATATTCCGAGAAGGTAAAAGAAGTAAAGCGCTCTTTTGTATTCCTGAATTTAAAGGAAGAAAAAACACCGGCAGCCTTAATTGTGTTCGATAAAGTGGTATCTTCCAATCCTGATTTTAAAAAGTACTGGTTGCTGCATAGTATTGAAGAACCGGAGATTATTGGAAATGAAATCACCATCAGGCGTACTAAGAACGGGGACTCGGGCATGCTCGTAAATACGGCTTTGTTACCGGAAAATGCTGAAATAAATCCTGTTGGAGGCAAAGGGAAAGAGTGCTGGGTATTTGGCACCAATTATGGAAATGATCCGCGGCCCGGAGAAGATCCGGCCAACGAACGGGGTGCCTGGAGGGTGGAAATTTCACCTGCAAAAGCAGCTGTGGAAGATTATTACCTCAATGTATTGCAGCTTACAGACACCAAACACCAGCAAAAACACAAGGTGAGGCGAATTGCCAACGATCGGATTGTTGGTGCACAAGTGGCCGACAGGGTGGTTGCTTTTAGTAAAGATACCAAAGAAATCAATCGTCCTTTTGAATTGGTAGTTGAAGGAGATGGCGAGTTTAAAATTATACTTTGTGATTTAAATCCGGGAACCTGGCAGGTGCGCAAGGATGGAAAAGTTTATTTGCCTGCCCTTCCTGTACGCAGCGATGACGGCGTCCTGTACTTTACCGGGCGAAAAGGGAAATACCAGTTTCTCAGGTAGTAAGAATAAATGCGATGAAACCTTGTTATAAACGATAAAAATTGTATCCTATGCCATTCAATTACAAGGATGTCGATCTAATAATCCTGTAAACTAAAATAAAACGATATATCGGGTAATTTTTACGAAATTTTGATTAGAGAGATATGAGACCATTAAAAAGACCTTTTCTGTATTTGCTGGTTGCATTGTTTGCAATGCTTATATTTTCATCAGTTAGTAAGGCAACAGGGAAAAAGCAGCCTAATATTTTATTTATTATTACCGACCAGCAAACTGCTTCGGCCATGAGTTGTGCCAATAATCCCTGGCTGAAAACTCCTAGTATAGACAGACTGGCCAATCACGGAGTACGTTTTACAAGAGCCTATTGTTCGCAACCTTTGTGCGGGCCAAGCCGCTCGGCTATACTTACAGGGATGTATCCACACCAGCTAAATGCATCTATCAATCTTCCGGAGAAACAAGGTTTTTGGAGTAGGGATATCAAAATATTGGGAACCTATATGAAAGAAGCCGGATATGAAACCGGTTATGTTGGGAAATGGCATCTGCCGATTCCTGCTGAAGATAAGGAGCATCATGGGTTTGATTATATAACTAATACCAAACGGCGCGACTGGCAGGACGCATCCATACCGGCTGATTGCGGCGATTTTCTTAAAAAAGAACACGAGAACCCTTTTTTCTTGGTGGCTTCCTTCATCAACCCTCATGATATTTGTGAATGGGCAAGAGGGCAAAAACTCAGAATGGATGAAATTAATAATGCTCCGGAACCGGAAGATTGTCCTCCATTGCCAGATAACCTGGAAATACCTGAAAACGAACCGGTATTTTTGCGCGAAATGCACTTGAAGTCACCCCGTCAGTATCCAACGGTTGGTTGGGAAGACCAGCGCTGGAGACAGTATAAATGGGCTTATTACCGGTTGGTAGAACAGGTTGATAAGTACATTGGACGTGTGTTGGAATCATTGGAAAGGCATGGACATCTGGAAAATACAGTAATTATTTTTACCTCAGATCATGGAGATGGAGTTGGAGCACATCGATTAAATCAAAAACAGGCATTATATGAAGAGGCAAGTAATATTCCTCTTATAATCAGTCATTTAACTAAAGGTAAAAAGAAGACAGATACGCAGACACTGGTTAATATAGGTATGGATTTATTACCTACCTTTTGTGATTATGCAGGCCTGGATAAGGCATCCGTATTGAAAGGGAGAAGTTTGAAGCTGATGGTTGACGGACAGGCAAAGACAGGAAGGCTTATTTTTCTGGAGACCGAATTTGCAGAAGGAAGCAAAAGTTTTGGTATTTCAGGCAGGGCGGTTCTTGATGATCGTTATAAATACATTATTTATTCCGAGGGCCATAAACGGGATCAGTTGTTTGACCTGAAAAATGATCCGGGGGAAATGAATGACCTTTCAGAAAATGAAAACTACAAAGCTATAAAGGCCAGATTTATACAAGCCTTGAAGAAATGGCAAAAAGAAACCAATGACAATGTTAAACTTTTTTAGGCCATAAAACCCTTAACCTTTTTGGGTAAGGGGCCCGTAAAATTTTTTGGAATAACCTCTTTGAAAAAGGTTGTGGGAGAGGGGTTATTATTTAATAGTCAATCATAAAATTTTAATACCTTTGAATAAAACTTAAACGACAGTAAATAACAAAACTGTTTGTCAGGTTAAGCCTTGTTTATTATAAAAAAGAATATGAGATTTTCAGTTATCATTGTTGCTTTGCTGTTGGTCAGTAATGCACAGGCAAAAACAAAGAAAAAATACATTTGTCATCGCAGCGATAGCAAAGTGCATATAGACGGAGTAGCATCGGAAAAATGCTGGAAAAATGCAGAGCAGGTTTGGTTTGTTGCCAATGAAAACGAGCCTTTAAAAGAGCGTTCCTGGTTTAAAGCTTGTTGGGATGCAAACCACCTCTACTTTTTTTGTTACATGGAAGACAAAGACATTATTGGGCATATGATTAAACGGGACGATCATTTGTGGCATGAAGAAGTAATAGAGATTTTCCTGGATGCAGATAATAATCCGAAAACATATTACGAATTTGAATGGAATCCCCTGAATACTTTACTTGATTTGTATGTTTTAAATCCAAATTGCACACGAGATGTTATCCGGCAATGGTGGTCGTGGAACTGTGAAGGAATTAAATCATTTGTTAAGGTAGACGGAACCTTAAACAATGCAACCGATAACGACAAAGGTTGGTCGGTTGAGTTGGCCATCCCTTTTTCTGAAATACAATCGGCTAAAAACATTCCACCCAAAGTAGGTGATGTGTGGCATGTGGATTTAACACGACGGGAGGGAACTGAAAAAGATGGAACACTGCAAAAATCATCGTGGTTACCACCATCCTGCCATTTCCCTTTGTCGTATGGAGAGCTTGTTTTTAAGAAATAGTGTTTCTCGCTTATAATATGAAAATCACAGATGCTTTTTTAATAACACTTATCTTTTTAACAATGAAACGAAGATAATATTTATACAGAGCGTTGATTTACCTGCCGCTATGTCGGGCGTTTTTTATCAAATTACAAGCATAAAGTTTATGTGGTGAGTAATTCTTTGCGTAAGTTTTGCGAGATATTTAAAATAATCAGCGTAAAATAGTAGGATATGAAGAAACTGGCGAATTTAATAATAGCATGTCTGACTGTATTTTTAGCATGGTCTCAAAACGAGCAGGTAGATCATCAAATGATTAAGGAATATGAATATTCTCACGATCTTGATTTGCCTGACTGGGGCCCATATTCAAAAAAATACAATGGTATTTCCCATATTACCAGCAAAGAGAATGGTTATCGGTTCGATTTAAGTTTTGCCACAGGCTTTTTCCATCGTTCCAAAATGGTTTTGCCCGATGTTAATAAAGAACAGGATTATTTTATTTGGGATGTTGATCCGGATTTAAAATACCTTTCCTATAAATACCAGCTAGAATGGAAAGACAAGGTGGTTTGCGATGTTACTTTTTCTGAAATTGATAAAAAAAGCCGTTTTATTACTATTAAATTTGAGAACAATACAGCATACAATCAGGATGTAGTGTATAATCTGCTTGCATCTATGAATTATCCCGGAGAGGGAAGGCGTGGAAACAAAAAACCTGTATTGCCGGTAAAAGTAATATTGCCTGATGACGCTTTATGGATAGATGGTATGGACTATGCAGAAATGGTCTATGCCACACCCCGGCATGATGACAACCTGATATATGATGGTTTTGCCAAAGGAGAGGTTTACGGAAGTGGCATGGTAAATTCCCGTGCACTTGGACGAGATTTTGGATATGAAAAGGGCGATTGGGCCAGTTTTTATATTGATACTGTTTCAACAGGCAGTAATGAAATTGTGATAAGATATAAAACTGAAGGAGATACAGATGCTGTCTTTCAGGCAGAAGGTATTTTACAAGGGGAGGTGGTGTTGGAAGCGTCCAGAGATTTTCAGCTAAAAAGAATAAAGGTTGAAGCCAATAAAGAGAAAAGCCTAAAGCTGATTTCTATGGGAAATACTGCCATCACATTAGATGGTTTTGCTTTTATAAAATCTGCTGAATATAATCAGCTTCAATTTATACAGGAACAATTTGAGCCGGTTCCGGATATTGAACAGGGGCCTACAAAAAACAGCCTTGTCTTAAAATACAAAAACACCGATAAATACTATGGAATACTATGGGAAGGCCAAGAACATTATCTGGTAGAGATTTTCTCCGATAATCTTGCTGCCTTGCCTCAATACAACAACAGAAATATTGATGTGCCTAAACAATACGAAAACGATAACGGGCACTTTACTGATGTGTTGGTTTATGGTATTGAACTGGAAGCTTTTGAAAAACAAGAATTAAACGGCTTGGTGTACGTGGGCACCAAACAAGAGGTTGTGGAGAACTTAAAATCATTCTCAGAGAAAAAGGATGAGTTTAAAGTGTTACGCGATAATATTTACAGGGATTGTTTTGCAGGCAAACAAAGTGATTGCTACGGTTTTGCCATGCAACGAATGGAGTCAGTGATGGCCAACAACCTGGTGTTTCCGATTATCTGCCAAAATGAGTACATCAAACATTATACTCCAGGCAGAAGATGGAACAGCCTTTATACCTGGGATGTGGGTATGATTGGGATCGGGATGGCAGAAATAGACATTAACCGCTCTGTAAATATCCTGAATACGTATACAACTGCTCCTGAAAACCCTAATGCTTTTATTCATCACGGAACACCGGCGCCTACACAAATTTATCAGTTCCTGGAAATATGGAATAAAACCTGTGACAGGCAGTTTCTGAAACATTATTATCCCCGTTTGAAGAAGTATTATCAGTTTTTATCCGGAAGTTATGGCAGCTCGGTTACCCGTTTTAAATCAGGTCTGACCAAAACCTGGGATTACTTTTACAATTCTGCAGGCTGGGATGATTATCCTCCGCAACGTTGGGCTGAGCATCATGATAAGGAGAACCTGCTTTCTCCGGCTGTTAGCCCTTCGCATTTAATACGCAGTGCAAAAATACTGAAGATGGCTGCAAAAGAATTGGGGCTTTCAGAAGACATAAAATTATATGATGAGGATATAAAACGCACTACCATAGCCTTGCACAAATATTCCTGGGATGAAAAATCGGGCTATTTTTCTTATGTGTTTCACAATGAAAAAGGAGAGGCATTAGATATATTGCGTTCTGAAAACGGTGAAAATATGAATATGGGAATGGATGGGGCAACCCCACTTTTTGCCGGAGCTTGCAACGATCATCAGCGAAGATTATTGATTGATAAACTACTTGATAAAACACGCCTGTGGACAAAGTTAGGAATCAGTGTTGATCAGAAAGCACCACATGCAAATGTAAATGCATATAGCAATGAAACGGTATGGATATCGCATCAATGGTTTTTCTGGAAAGCATTATTGGACTTAGGGCTTGGACAAGCTGCATGGGAGCAGGCAAATACGGCATTAAAAGTATTTAGTGACGAAACCAACCGGACTTATCATTGTTGGGAACATTATACACAGAAAAGCTTATCAGGAACAGGGTGGCACCAGTTCTCAGGGTTAAATGCACCTTTGGTAAGTTGGTACCATATTTATTTTAAGCCAGGAAATATTTATGGAGGCTTTGATTTTTGGTTGAAAGAAAAATCAATTAATGACGACTGTAGCGAAGCAAGCTTTTCACTTGAATTGTCGGAATTGCACAGAAGTGAAAGTAAAACAGTGTTGGTTTCAATGAATCCTGTTTATAACTATCAGGTGAAATTAAATGGCCGGGAAATAACCTTTAGACAAATCACCGAAACAACATTGATGATAGATTTGCCTGCTGAAAAATCATCAAATTATCTGCAAGTAATTAAATCAGGAAAACGGGAACATTATCAGTTCTAAATTGTGTTCAGTTTGATAATGTGCTTCAAACAATAAGAAAATAATAGTATTGCATTTTTACTAAGCAACAATCGTTTTTTTTGCCTGATTGAATTTTTTATTGAAAGTAAAGGTTTTGCAAAAAGTGACTTTAACTAAATAAAACCTCAGTTTTAACCTGTTTTCAACAATTTTTAAAGAGAATTCAACGAAATTAAACTCGTTTAGCTGATCTGAAAAGTGTTCAAAACAAATTGGCAATCGATTGCATTCAAGACCATCTACTTTAGTGCCATGAATTAGAGTGAAAATCAATTATTTTTATAGCTAAATTCTTACTTATGAGAAAAATTATTCTTGGAACTTTTTTAATCCTTGCAGTTAATCTTACCGGATGGGCTCAGGGAGTACTTGTAAAAGGAGTTGTTACAAGTGAGGCCGGAGAAACTTTGCCTGGTGTAAATGTTATTATAAAAGGCACTACCAAAGGAATTATTACCGGCCTGAATGGCGACTATGAAATTAGCGTTAATGAACCTGGGAAAGCAATCTTGCAATTTTCTTTTATTGGTTTTGAGACAGTTGAAGTACCTGTAAAAAACCAAAGAAAAATTGATGTTACATTAAAAGCCAGCTTTACCGAACTGGATGAAGTTGTTGCAATTGGCTACGGGTCGGTAACCAAAAAAGACCTGACAGGATCTGTTGCTTCTGTTAATGTTGAAGAATTAGACAAAGTGCCAACTTCTAACCTTGCACAATCATTAGGTGGGCGTGTGGCTGGTGTGCAGGTTTCAACAGCAGAAGGTGCCCCGGGTGCAAAAATATCAATACGCGTACGTGGTGGAGGTTCTATTACACAAAGTAATGAACCTTTATACATTATCGATGGTTTCCCGACAGAAGACGGATTGGATAATTTAGATCCTTCTGATATCGAATCAATCGATATTCTTAAAGATGCATCTTCAACCGCCATTTATGGTGCACGCGGTGCAAATGGTGTAATACTCGTAACAACAAAAGGGGGAACAGCTGGTAAAACCACCGTTAATTATGATACCTATTATGGTGTCAAACAAATTGCAAATTCGTTGGAAGTGATGAATCCTTATGATTTTGTACTTCTTGACTACGAGCGTTCATATGGAGACGATGATGATATGCAAACTTTTACGAACCGTTACGGAACATGGGAAGAATTGGAAGGCTTATATCGAGGGCGTCCGGGTGTTGACTGGCAGGATGAATTGTTTGGCAGAAATGCAACCAACCAATACCATAAAATAAGTATAACCGGGGGTACCCCCGATACAAAATACAACCTGTCGTATTCATACAATGATGATGAGGGTATTATGGTGAATAGTGGTTTCAAAAGAAATATGGCTAAATTCAAATTTAACCATAAAGTAAGTGAGAAACTGAAAGCAACAGCCAGTATTAATTATACTGATCAGAAAGTAAGAGGAATGGGAACCTCAGAAGGAAAGACTTATTTCAATAAATTACAGCATACCATTCAGTACCGTCCAACCATTGGTAAAAATGGAGACGACAGGGATCTGGTACTATTGGATGAAGACCCGGCACTGGAAGATATTACCGGTAATGTAATGCAAAATCCTCTTGCGTCGGCTGAAGCAGAACACAGGCTAACCGAAAAACGTAACCTGGCAATCAATGGAATGTTGGATTATGAAATTATTAAAGGATTGCATTACAAATTAACAATTGGGATGCAACGGAGTGATGTAAGAAAAGAAATTTTTGATGGTGAACGTTCTGTTATGGCAAAACGTACCGGTGGCCCAAGCGGAAGTATCAGGCATACGGATAGGCAAGGCTATTCTTATTCCAATGTATTATCCTACAAAACAAAGCTTGGTAGCTTCCACCGTTTTGATGCTTTAATTGGGCAGGAGAAAGTCTATAGTAAATGGCGTTGGATAGAAGCGAGTGCTTCTCAGTTTCCAAACGATGATATTGGCCTTGCAGATCTTTCTCTCGGAACTCTGCCGGGAATTCCAATGTCAAATGAACAAGATTCAAAATTGCTTTCGTTCTTTGGAAGGGTGAATTATTCACTAATGGATAAATATTTGCTTACTGTAACTTATCGTGCCGATGGTTCCTCAAAGTTTGGTTCCGGGAATAAATACGGATATTTTCCATCTGCTTCATTTGCATGGAGGGCAATAGAAGAAAGTTTTATAAAAGATCTGGGTGTTTTTTCTAACCTGAAATTTCGCCTGACTTATGGTGTGGCTGGTAACAACCGTATTGCCAATTACTTGTCCCTGGCCTTGTTGTCATCCGGGTATTACCCGTTGAACAATGTTCCGGCTATTGGTGTAGCTTCTACTGTATTGCCTAATCCTAATCTAAGATGGGAAACCACTACTTCTAAAAACCTCGGAATTGATATGGGCTTCCTAGATCAACGTATTCAGGCTACAGTAGATATGTACATTACCAATACAGATGACTTGTTGCTGCAATCGCAAATACCAATGACATCTGGTTATCCCGTTATGATGCGCAATGTTGGCGAAACACAAAATAAAGGTTTTGAACTGAGTTTAACCACAGTAAATGTAAAGGCCAAAAATTTCGAGTGGCGTTCCGACTTTAATATCTCAGTCAATAGAAATAAAGTAATTGCGTTGGATGGGCAAGACTTTTTCCTTCGTGAATCAAGTTGGGGTGGAAGCAATGTTGCGGTAGGTAATGATTATATTGTTGAAGTTGGTCAGCCGGTAGGTAGTATTTATGGTTTTATAAACGACGGTTTATACCAAATTGAAGACTTTGACTATGATCCAGGTACACAAACATATACAATAAAGGATGGCATTCCATACAAATCCAATGAAACACCCCAGCCAGGTTACTGGAAGTTTAGAGATATTTCAGGCCCGGACGGGAAAGCAGATGGGGTAATTACCCTGGATGACCGTACCATTATTGGAAATACTAATCCGAAACATTTTGGTGGTTTAACCAATACATTCATATATAAGAATTTTGATTTAAGTGTATTTGTTAATTGGTCGTATGGAAACGATGTGTACAATGCCAATAAAATGTACTATACCATGATGCACCTGACCAATAAAAATATGTTGGACATTGCCAGCGACCGTTGGATGAGCATTGATGCTAATGGAACCCGGGTAACAGATCCAACTATTTTGGCAGAAATGAATAAAGGAAAAACCATCCCTGTGTGGGACGGAGCCGGCCGTGTAGACCCCAAATTACATTCTTGGGCAATTGAAGATGGATCATTCCTGCGAATTAATAATATTAATTTTGGATACAGTTTCCCGAAATCTTTATTGAATAAGATCGGAGTTAACAAGTTACGTGTGTATGCAACGCTGAACAATATTCATACATTCACAAAATATTCAGGGTTTGACCCAGATGTGAGCACAAGAAACGCAAGCGGAGTGACCCCGGGTGTCGACTGGGGGGCTTATCCGAGAAGTAAGTCTGTTGTATTTGGTGTTAACTTATCGTTGTAATTTAAATGTATAAAATAATGAAGTCAATTATAAACTATAAATGGATAATGTTGTTGCTTGCATTTTTTGCAATGTTTACAGCATGTGAAGATGAATTAATGGAAGAACCTATCTCTCAATATGCTGCTGAAACTTTCTTCCAGAACCCGGTACAGGCCAATATGGCCGTGTTAGGAGTGTATGATATATTAGGTGAGGCAGATACCTACGGTAAGCAATTATCGATGATATATACGACAGATACCGATCTGCAACACATGCGGGGTGCAAACTTTAGCGGAGACAAGCGCTTAATTTGTCACTACAATGCAAGTCCGGGTTTGCAATGGATTGAAAAAACCTGGCTGTATCTGTGGATTGGAATTGAGCGAGCCAATGTCGTCATTGCTAAAATTCCGGAAATGGATGCCTATACCAATGGAACAGAGGAAGATATTAATCTGCTTAAGAGATATTTAGGTGAGGCTAAATTCCTGCGTGGATTGTTTTATTTTGATTTAGTGCGCAATTGGGGAACCGTGCCAATAAAAACAATCCCTACCAAGGCCGGTGATGATTTAAACATTAGCCGTGCCCCTTTAAGCCAAGTTTATGACCTGATTGATCAGGATATGACCGATGCTGCAGAGTTGGTGCCATGGTTGTCTGAAATTGGTACGATGAACGAACGGGTAAGCAAAGGAGCTGTTTTAGGAATCCATGCCCGTATTTGCCTGGCGCGTGGAGGCTATTATCTTGATTTAGACGGTGTGAGGAAAAGGGTTGATAATTACCAGGAATATTATCAGAAAGCAGCCAATCTGACAAAGAGGGTCATAGATTCAGGAGAGCATGAGTTAAACAGTAGTTATGAGAAGGTTTTCCGCAATTACTGTGAGAACGTGGTAGATTCAAAAGAAAGTATGTTCGAGGTAGGTTTCTTCAATCCTGAAGGTGGCACAAAGAATTCTGGCATTATTGGAAGTTATAACGGGCCCAAAACCCATCCCAAAAGCCCTTATGGACGTGCTAATTCTTTTATAAATACAACTCCTGTAGTATATAACCGTTTTTCTGAAAACGATTTGAGGCGCGATGTGGCCATTGCAACTTATGAAGTATTGGAAGATGGTTCGCATAAAGAACGAACAGGGAAGAAGAAATGGCAGTGGGCTCCCGGTAAATGGCGCCGCGACTGGCATACCGCAGCTCCAAAAAATCCAAATAATACCGATATTAACTGGGTGCTGTTACGTTATTCCGATGTTCTTTTAATGTATGCTGAAGCAGAAAATGAAATAAACAACGGGCCAACAACTACTGCTTATGATGCAATTAACCAGGTTCGTGCCAGAGCCGGTATTGAAGATATTGCAACCGGCTTGAACAAAGATGATTTCTTCGAAGCTATTAAAAACGAACGCGCTTTGGAGTTGTGTTTTGAAGGTTGGAGAAAACTGGATTTGTACCGCTGGAACATCTTGGGTGAAACCCTGCGTAATTACGAGGCTGAATGTAAGGCAATGTATAGTAAGGCACCCATTGTAATGGGAACTCATTTCGACGACAATAAGGACGAATTATTGCCCATACCAATGCGTGAAATCGATGAAAATATCAATATGGTTCAAAATTTTGGTTACAAGTAGTTTCATATTGTTTGATGTGATGAAAAGGGGATGGTTTTAACCATCCCCTTTTTTGCATATATTCGATGTAGGGTAATCGCAGATTAATTATATCTTTAATTGAATTTTAAAATTCCTGAACAATGAGGAAGTTGCTTGTAATAGTAGTTTTATTCTGCTTGCCGGGAAAAACCTTTTCAGGTTTTGGCGTCGAAAGGGAAATATTGTTTAAAAATATTGCCAATAAAGATGGTTTATCACAAAGCACTGTTTTTAAAATAGTGCAGGATACCATTGGGTACATGTGGTTCGCAACACAAGATGGTTTAAACCGCTATGATGGATACGACTTTAAAGTATACCGGAATGATGAAGAAAACCCTGCGTCTATTTCTTCCAACTACTTAAGGGCCTTAAAGGTTGATTCAAACGGAACTTTATGGATTGGTGGAAATAAAGGAATCAGCAGATATGATTTTATACATGATTCTTTTCAGAATTATCAACTCTTCGATACGCATCCTGATCGATATGTGTCTGATATTGAGGAGGATGATGGAGGGTGTCTTTGGGCGGGCACTTTTAACGGAAACCTTTATCAATACAATTTGGATAAAAATGAATTCAGGGAAATAAAACCTGCTTATAATGGCGAAAAACTGGATTATATAAATGATCTTTTATCATTCGAAGATAATTTGATAATAGGAACAGAATACGGACTGTTTTCAATGGATAAAAATAACTTGTCTATCCGGTATATCAGTCTGTCGGAGCAGAAATCAAAAATCCGGGCATTGAAAAGAAATATCCGTGGAGGCTTTTGGGTAGGAACGGAAGGGGAAGGGCTGTTTTTGTTAAATGACGATCTTACGGTTCAACAAAATATCTTGCATGATATAAACAATAGTAACAGTTTGTGCAATAATAATGTACGTTCACTTGAATATGATAACGAAGGTCATTTGTGGATCGGCACCTTTGTTGGTTTGAGCATTTACAATCAGGAACAAGAAACATTCAGTAATCACTATGAAAATTTTTCCAAACCCTATTCTTTGAGCCAAAACTCGGTACGCTCCATTCTAAGAGACAAACAGGGTGGTATGTGGCTGGGAACATTTTTTGGAGGCGTTAATTATTATCATCCGGCCAATATTAAATTTAACCTGCTCAATCAAAATGCCAGTGAACTATCACTTAGTGACGATGTAGTAAGTTCAATTGTGGAAGGCAAAAACGGTAATATTTGGATTTCAACCAATGACAAAGGGCTGAATTTATGGGACAGGGAAAATGGAATAATTAAGAGTTATACGTACAATGAGAAAATTCGGAGCTCTCTAAGTTCCAATAATCTAAAAGGGTTACTGCTTCTTAATAATGGCAAATTACTAATTGGTACCCATAGATCCGGTTTAAACTTTTTTGATCCGAAAAGAAATAAAAGTATCATTTTTAAGCACGATGAAAAGAATCTGGCATCGATCTCAGGCAATAGTGTCTATGCTCTTTTACAGGATCATAAAAAACAAATCTGGGTTGGTACTTGGAGCGGATTGGACAGATTTGATCTGGAAAGTGGAAAGTTTGATCATTTTTATTCAGATAGTAAAGGCAGGCGTTTATCATCCGATCAAATTTCATTTTTATTTGAAGATTCCCGCAATAGAATATGGGTTGGAACATTCGACGGACTCAATATTTTTTATCCCGAGCGAAACATGTTTGAGTCCTTTAAAAAGAAACAGGGAGATATAAGTAGTTTAAGCGATAATGAAATTATGTGTGTTACTGAAGACTCGAAAGGAAGGATATGGATTGGCACAAAAAACGGATTAAATGTTTTTGATGAAATAGAGCGTGGTTTCAAAAGATTTACAACAAAGGATGGCCTGCCTAATAATGTTATTTATGGCATTGTTGAGGACGATAAGGATTGTTTGTGGATTAGCACCAATAAAGGATTAAGCTGTTTTCATCAGCAAACCAGAAAATTCAGGAATTACGATACAGGGGATGGATTGCAAAGCAGGCAATTTAATAACTACTCCTTTTGTAAGCTTTCAGATGGAAAAATAATGTTTGGAGGCATAAATGGTATTACCATTTTTAACCCTGAAAACATTAAAGAAACACCTTTTAATACAGATGTAGTGTTAACCCAGTTGCGCATCTTTTATAAAAATGTACTACCTGGTGATCATAACAAAGTTTTGGAAAAACACATAGGACAAACCCGTGAAATTAAATTGAAAAGTAACCAGAATGTGTTTGCTTTTAATTTTATCGCAATTAACTACATCGCATCGCAAAAAATAAAATACCTTATAAAACTTGAAAATTATGATAAGGAATGGCGCCTGAGTTCCGATACCAGAAGTGGCACCTATTCAAACCTTCCTTTTGGAAAATACACTTTTAAAGTGAAAGCTGTAAGCGGAGAAGGAGTGGTTAATGATAAAGTTACAAGTATTGATGTGCATATTTTAAAACCATGGTGGCTGAGTTTTTGGGCTATTTTGGTGTATGTATTTCTATTTATAATTCTGGCTGTTATGGCTTATAGATTAATTAGGGAACGAATTAAAACGCAAAATGACCTTCGGGTGGAACGCTTGGAAAAGGAAAAACTGAAGGAGATTAATCAGATGAAGCTGCAGTTCTTTACCAATATTTCGCATGAATTCCGCACACCTCTAACATTAATATTGTCACCGTTAGAAAAAATACTGGAAAAAAGGTTGCCAGATGAGTGGCTTAACAAACAGCACGACCTGATTTATAAAAATACACGCCGTTTATTAAATCTGATTAATCAGTTAATGGATTTCAGAAAATCTGAAATAGGTAAACTAAAAGTGAAAGCATCAAAAGGTGATTTTGTTGGCGCCATTAACGAAATTTATTTATCCTTTGCATCTGTTGCTTCCCAAAACAATATCGTATACACTTTTGACGCCAAAGACGAGCGCATGGAAATGTATTTTGATCCGGGTATTATCGAAAAGATTTTATTTAATCTGCTTTCCAATGCATTTAAATTTACACCAAACGGAGGAACTGTTGGTATTCAGCTCTATAAAGCAGGCAAATGGGCAGTATTAGAGATTTCAGATACCGGTAAAGGTATTGCCTCTGATAAATTATCGTTGATATTTGAGCGTTTTTACAGGATTGATGAGAATGCAGAAAACCCGGGTTCCGGCATCGGACTGGCCTTAGTCAAGCGTCTGGTCGAAATTCATCATGGAAATATTGAGTTGGAAAGTACGGAAGGGAAGGGCTCTCGCTTTAAAGTTTATCTGCCACTTTCAGAAAAAGAGTTTACAGAAGATGAACTGTTTCTGGATGAACCGGTAAAAGAAATTACACCAGAAAACCCTGATATTATTTTTGAAGATAGTTTGATTAATGAATTTGATGGGGCAGACAAAGAAGAATTAGATTCCTTACTCATAGTGGAAGATAATAAAGACATCATTAATTATTTAAAAGAAAACTTATCACATAAATATAAAATATACTCAGCACCGAATGGTGAAGAGGCATTGAAGCTAGTTGGAGAAAAACAACCTTCGTTAATAATATCCGATATCATGATGCCAGTAATGGATGGTATTAAATTTTGTCGGAAAATTAAACAAAACATAAAAACCTGTCATATTCCGGTATTGCTTTTAACAGCAAAATCATTGGTTGAAGAACAAATTGAAGGAATTGAATCTGGAGCAGACGACTATGTGCCTAAACCATTCTCGATGAACTTATTGGAAACCAAAGTAAATACCATTATAAAAAACCGTAAACGTTTAAAAGAATATTATTCCAAAGCGTTGGATATACAGCCGGAAAAAATTGCTTTTAACTTACTTGATGAAGAGTTGATAGCAAAGGCTAAAAAGGTTGTGGAAGACCATTTGACTGAAGCCGATTTTTCAGTTGATATTTTTGCCAGGGAAATGGGAATGAGCCGTTCCAGCCTACATCTAAAATTAAAAGCCATTACCGGCGAGTCGGCAACTGATTTTATAAAGAAAATACGTTTTGGTAAAGCCGTTATATTGATTGAGGAAAACAGGTATTCTATTTCAGAGATTTGTTATATGGTTGGCTTTAACTCCCCATCATATTTTTCTACCAGTTTTAAAAAATATTTTGGCTACCTGCCAACCGAACACCTTCAAAAACTAAAAGATAAAATGTAATCTGTTTTCTGCAATGTTGTTGATCTCTAAATTGATAATAAGATTTTCAACATAAATAAAATAATTTTCAACCAAATTTAAATACAGGAAACTTAATTGGAATACTAAAACATTCGAAAGCCCTATTTTCGAATGATAATAATAGACGCTAATTATGAAAAATGAAACATGCAATAGGAATTGATTTGGGAGGAACATATATAAAGTATGCCCTGGTTAACAGAAAAGGGAGCATTGTTCATGAATCAAAACGTCCCACTGAAACAGAAAAAGGACGTGAACAGGTACTACAAAATATCTATCTTTGTATGGAAGATGTAAATAAATATGCCATACAAAATAAATTAAATGTAATTGGAGCAGGAATAGGAACTCCCGGTATTATCGATAATGGTTTGGTACTGGGAGGAGCAGAAAACCTTCCTGAATGGGAAAGCCTTCCATTGTCGGGAATATTAGGGCGAAATGTTAATTTTCCTGTTTTTGTTGATAACGATGCTAATTTAATGGGACTTGGCGAAGTTCGTTTTGGAGCTGAAAAATTGTACGATGATGTAATCTTCCTGACAGTAGGTACCGGAGTTGGCGGAGCCATGGTATTAGATGGCAAACTATATGGTGGGCACCGCAACCGAGGAGCTGAAATAGGACACATAATTGTAAACCCTGAAGGTGAAAAATGTTCATGTGGTGCTCGTGGATGCCTTGAGGCACACGCTTCGGTTACATCATTAATCAGAGATTATAAAGCATTCTGTATGCAAAATAAAAAGAAACCAGTTAACGTTGATGGACATTTTATTGTTGAAAAATATCACGATAAAGAAGATGAAGCAGTAAAAGCCATGAACCTTCATTTTAACTATTTGGCAGTTGGTGTTGCAGGTTTAATTAATATTTTTAGCCCACAACGAATTGTTATTGGCGGAGGTATTTCCGAGGCTGGCGAATTTTATATTAATGAAGTGGCTAAAAGAGCCATGAAAATTGCAATGAAAGAAACCAGCATTTTTACTCAAATAGGTGCTGCCGAGCTGGGAAATAAAGCTGGTTTTTTAGGAGCCGCAGCCTTGGTTTTTGACAGGCTGATAGAAAAATCCGATTGTAATTAATGTTATAAACAAATATAATTATTACCGAAGTTTAATAAAATGCAACATAATGAATAAAAAATTTTATTTAATAATCTTATTACCCCTGTTAGTCTGGATACTTTTTGGCTGTACTTTGGAAAGTAAAGATAAGATAGAGCAACCCAATATCCTGATATTAATGTCTGACAACCATTCCTGGAACCATTTAGGTTGTTATGGAGATCCAGTAGTGAAAACACCTAATATTGATAAAGTTGCGGAACAGGGTATTCGTTTCACCAATGCGTTTTGTTCTTCTCCTTCATGTACGCCTGCAAGGGCATCGATGCTTACTGGCCAGGATATCTGGCGTCTGGAAGAAGGTGCTAACTTATGGGGAATTTTACCATCAAAATTTGAGGTGTATACTGATGTGTTGGAAAACGCCGGTTACTTAGTTGGCTATGAAGGGAAAGGCTGGGGGCCAGGCGATTTTGAGGCAAGTGGCCGTGACAGGAATCCGGGAGGTGATCAATACGATTCGTTTGAAGAGTTTTATAACGAGAGAGAAAAAGGGCAACCTTTTATGTATTGGTTTAGTTCTCGAGATCCACACCGGCCATTCAGAAAAAACGGGGGTAAAAAAGCAAAAATTGACTTAAATAAAATTGAAGTACCACCTTATTTGCCTGATTGTGATGAAGTCAGGGGTGATATAGCCGATTATTATGCTGAAATTCAGCATTTCGATAGGGAAGTAGCCGGTTCTATAGCTTTGCTTAAAGAAATGGGGCAAATCAACAATACCATCATTATCATTGCCAGTGATAATGGTTGGCAGATGCCACGCGGATTAGCGAACCTGTATGATATGGGAACTAAAATTCCTTTAATTATATCTATGCCTGAGCGTTTTAAAGGCGGGCGTGTAGTTGAAGATTTTGTTAGCTTAAATGATTTTGCTCCAACATTTCTTGAACTGGCTGGTTTGCCAATACCGGAGTATATGACAGCAAAAAGCCTGGTCAATATTCTGGAATCTGATAAATCGGGAATCATTGAACCGGAAAGAGACTTTGTGGTAACAGCCAGGGAACGTCATGCTTACGTGCGGAAAAACGGTGCCGGATACGGAGGCCGGGCAATTCAAACTAAAGATTATTTGTACATCAGAAACTACGAGCCTGAACAATGGCCGGCAGGCGATCCACCATTATATGGCGATGTAGATGCACATATGTTGCAATATCCTTGTCCGGCAAAAATGTATTTGCTTAAAAATGAAAATGATGCGGCCATAAAACCGATGTTTGATCTGGCTTTTGCAAAACGTCCGGCCGAAGAATTGTATGACCTGAAGAAAGATCCTTTCCAAATGAAGAATGTGGCTATGGATCCGGCTTATACTGATGTAAAAGCTAAAATGGCCGGAAAGTTGGATGCCTACCTGATAAAAACTAAAGATCCGAGAATAATTGGGGGGGAAATGAAATGGATTAATGCTGATTATTTTGCAGAAATGGACAAAACACCAAGGCCAAGCCAGAAATCAATTGATGCATTAGGCTTGGAAGAGGAGTATTCGTACGATGAGTAATTGAAGGTAATATGCAGTTATTCAGTGTTTTGAGGCCTATGTTGGTTGAAGTGTGATGTTAATTGTTTTTGAGGAGTCTTTTGCTATTACACGAATTCCTGTCGAGCTTTAAAATGTGTCAATCAAAGCGAATTATAATATTCAATAACAGCCTTGAGATTGTTAATATTTTTGGTTTTTACTTTGTTTTTTTTGACAAACTCAGTAATTTTTTCTTTATGGGCTGCTAAAACAAATAAAAGGTCGTTTTTATTGGTCACAGGTTGTGCAGCGTCTTTGCCTATGCGAATGTAACAATCATTAGAATCACGGATAAACCTGGGCGGAACAGCATCTTTATAAGCTCCGGATAATTCACCTTTTCTGAAAATCACCCTGTGGCGGATAAACAGCGATGCATTGCCATCCGTCACGAGTTCAAAATAGCCACGTTTCATTTTATTTTTCACCCAATAAGGCAGGTAGTAAAAAATATGTTCACCAATTTCAACCTTTTCAACTACCTCAGGTACGGAAATTCCCATTTTCTCTCCCGATTCGGTTTTAATTTCAATAATATCGTTGTAAATGTTATACCGCATGGGAATGTTAGTGTATTTTTCCTTCTGGATGGTGTAAATCGTTCCGTTTAGAAAATCGTTGTTAAAATAGGGCGAGCCTTCTATTTTACCTTCTTTTAGTTCGCTTACAGGGCCTTGCTCAAGCCTTTTACTCATTTTGTAAAAGTCGAAAACAGATTGGATTTGATATTCTGATTGTGCTTGCAATAGGGAAACAAAAAAAGAAAAAACAATGATCAACAAAAGTTTTTTCCGGGGATTCCATTTTTTCATGATATTTTAAATTTCATCTGCCCGGTGAACATACAACTGTGCGGCTTCAATTTTTGCGACCACAATTTCAACGTCTTTGTCAATAAATCCGTTTTCGGCAACTGCATCGTAAACATTGCCGTCAATCAATACTTTACCACCAGGCCGAAGCACTGTTTGTGCTTTCCCGGTTTTTCCCTTCATGGTTAAAAGACCGGGTTCAATGCTCACGTAACCTTCTTCGGTGTTTTGTACTGTGTTGAGAGCCATATTTTTAAATGGCCCCGATGTAGAGGTAAATAATTTGTTACCCAGGTACAGCGATAGGGAAAAACCACCTAAAACTCCCAATACAACAGTGGTGAGGGCTACGCCTAATCCGGTGAGTTCCACATTTTCAAAATTAAAGCTCACATTGTTGATCAAACTCAGCACAAGAGCAGCAAAAACGAATACTACACCTAAAACGCCGGTCACTCCAAATCCGGGTATCACAAAAACCTCCAGCGCTATCAAAATAAGCCCGACAATAAAAAGGGCTATTTCCCAATGGGCGGCCAACCCTTCGAGGTAAAGCGGCGCAAAATATAAAATGGCTGCCAGTATGGCAACACCAAGGGGAAACCCGATTCCCGGCGACTGCATTTCAAAATAAATACCTCCGATAATTGCCATAATCAACAATCCGGATATCATAGGATGCACAAGCCAACCAATTATACGCTCAATAAACGTGGGTTTATATTCCACAAGAGAATAATTTTCAACGCCAACCTTTTTTAAAACTTCAGGTATATTTTCGGCACTACCTTCGCAAAATCCGTATTCCATTGCTTCCGATGGCGTAAAAGTCAATACTTTACCTGTGTCGATCAAGCCGGGAATGTAAATCGAAGGATCAACCATGGCTTCTGCAATTTTGGGGTCGCGGTACCATTTGAAAGTCGTATCTCTACCGTTAACCACCATGTATTTGCCATGTGCCTCAGCAGTGGCACGCATGGTAGAGCGCATGTAACTCTGGTACTTGTCGGGCATAGCCTGCCCGGTTTGATTTACAACTGTTGCAGCACCTATACTGCTCCCGGGACGCATATAAATACTGTCACAGGCTACAGAGATAAGCGCGCCGGCCGAGGCTGCATTATTGTCAATAAAGACATAAACGGGAATTTTACTTTGTAAAATCATTGTTCTTATCGAATCAGCATCCAACACAGTACCGCCATAAGTGTTCATGTGGATAAGGAAAATATCGGCTTTCAATGAGTCGGCAGCTTCAAAAGCCTGCATGGTTTGCCTTCGGGTGGCTTTGGTGATCTCTTCTTTTATGTTTAATTTATATACGATCTTTTCAGTTTCTCGGGCAAAAATGAAATTTGCCATCACCAAGAAGCCCAAAACAATGCTGTATTTTAATCGATTTTTCATGTCAGTTCAACAGGTTCAGTTTTTTTTGCCAGTTCCAGAAATTTCTTCATCCCCCGGCGTTTTTTTTCATCGAAGTTAAAGCTGATGTTGTTCAAAAAATAGTCCTGAATATCTACATTCGGGTAGTTCTTTTTTTCAAATTGAATGACTTCGGAAAAATGTTCAATGCCATATTTAAGAGCAATATTAAAATCTTGTTGAAAAGCTTTTGGCAACTCTTTTGTTGAAGCCCAAACTGCAAAAACAAAGGGCAATCCCGTAAAATTTACCCACTCTTCACCAAGGTCGTAACAGTAAGGATAGCGGTCTTCAATTCCAAAAACCCTGTCGCCAATAACCACGCCGGCTTTGTTCCCTTTTATGGAGGTGTTATGAAAATTATTACAGGTATTCTCCCAGTTGTATTGCTTTTTCCAGTAAAATTTTGATAGAACTTTCGCCAGTAATACCGAACTACGTGACTGGTAGTCCATTAAAATGGTATCTATTTTTTCCAGTGGCACTTCCGAGGCCAGTATAACGGTTTTTACTTTTCCGGTTGTTCCAATACAGTAGTCGCTTATAATTTTATAGCTTTCAAGGTCATCAAGTCCGGCAACGGGTATCAGCCCCATATCAACCTGATGATAAGCCAGTTTAGCAGCCACTTTTGAAGGGATATCGATAGTAAGTTTAATATCATCAGCACAAAGTTTTTGCTGGATGCCATACAAAAACGGCTTGCTGTTCAGATACGAAACAATAGAAATACGTGTTTTTTCCATCTTTTTGCTTACAACTCTAAATAAAACACTATAAACAGGGCAAAGTTTTACGAATGTATAAATAATTCTGGTTTGTGTATGTGAATTATGTCATTAGAAGTAAAAAAGCAAAACAGGTTGATTTTTGCTACATTTGCATTTTAAATAAGCTACAAACAATGGATTTAAATGAATTAACGGCCATTTCTCCGGTCGATGGCAGGTATGCGGCAAAGGTGGAAAACCTGCGTTTTTATTTTAGCGAATATGCGCTTATCAGATATCGTGTTTTTGTTGAGGTGGAATATTTTATTGCTCTTTGCGAAATACCTTTACCCCAGCTTTCAGGTATTGAAAAATCGAAACTAAAGTTGCTGAAAGATTGGTGTGCCTCTTTTTCTAATGTGGATGCTTTGCGTGTAAAAGAAATTGAAAGTATAACTAACCACGATGTTAAAGCCGTTGAATATCTTGTAAAGGAAAAATTTGATGCCATCGGTTTGTCGCATTACAAAGAGTTTATCCATTTTGGCCTTACATCGCAGGATGCCAATAATACTGCTCTTCCGCTTTCTATACTCGATGGTTTGCAGAAAGAGTATTTTCCGGCATTGCAACAATTGATAGAAAAACTTAGGCAACTGGCCGAAGAGTGGAAAGAAATTCCCATGTTGGCGAAAACACACGGACAGCCTGCATCACCTACAAAACTGGGTAAAGAAATCATGGTATTTGTGGAAAGAATAGAGGTGCAGCTTCGTCAGCTGAAAGCGTTGCCTTGTTACGCTAAGTTTGGTGGTGCAACAGGTAATTTTAATGCTCATTTTGTGGCTTATCCTAATATCGACTGGCCTGCTTTTGCCAACAGTTTTTGTAAAGACAAACTGGGGCTGGAGCGGTCACAGTTTACCACACAGATAGCACACTACGATAATTACAGTGCAATTTTTGATGCCCTAAAACGCATTAACACCATCATCCTCGACTTAGACCGTGATATGTGGAGTTATATCTCCATGAATTATTTCAGGCAAAAGATAAAAAAAGGGGAGGTGGGCTCGTCAACAATGCCGCATAAGGTTAACCCTATCGATTTTGAGAATTCGGAAGGCAATATAGGCATTGCCAATGCCGGCTTTGAACAGCTTTCGTCGAAGTTGCCGGTTTCGCGGCTACAGCGCGACCTTACCGATTCTACTGTTACCCGTTTTGTCGGCGTTCCGTTTGGACACACCCTAATCGCCATAAAATCTACACTGAAAGGGTTAAATAAACTATTGCTCAATAAGCCTGCTATTGAAAATGACCTTAAAAATAACTGGGCTGTGGTGGCAGAAGCCATACAAACCATCTTGCGCCGCGAGTTTTATCCTAACCCTTATGAAGCACTAAAAGAACTTACCCGGAAAAATGAAATGATAGATAAAGCTTCAATTCATCGGTTTATCGATCAACTTGATGTATCCGGCTCTCTAAAAGAAGAGTTGAAAAAAATTACACCGGAAAATTATACCGGGGTTTTTTAGCTGCATTTGTTTTTATTTATTGGCAATAATAAAGCAACCAAATAGGCCTTTATTACGTCTTCTAATATAGAAACGATAAAGAATTTTATTCATGAGTAGATTATACCATTTATTATTTCGATGAATACTTTAGTGATGCGTATAAATCGGACAATGTTAAGATTGAATTTAATGCTGTTTTTGGTAACGATTTAACACTGGTGCACAAACCAGCGCCAAATGACGTTCTAATCCCCGATTTTAAAGTGAGAAATATTCAATATAAAATTTTTGTAAGATGAAAAAGATAAGATATTACGGTTTATTGTTAATGGTTTCGGTATTTTTATTTGGCACAATAAGTTGCGATAAGGAAGATGAAGGTGTTGAGGATTTGACTATCAGTGGTAAAATTACCAATAGCCCGGCTTGTAAAGACAGCCGGAAATCAGCCGATAAAATTGATAACGTTACTTGTATACCTGATACATTGTCCTGCGTTGAGTATTCGTTTGACGAAGAACAAAGCAAGCTTACTTTAAAACATATCAATTCCGGGTTTAACTGTTGTCCTGATAGTCTGCTTTGCAAAGTGAAATTAGCTGGCGATACCATTTTGATTAAGGAATTTGAAAAAAGCACTCTTTGCCGTTGCATTTGTTTATATGATCTGGATATCGAAATACTCGGTGTTACCCCAAAGAAATACAAGATTATGTTTGTAGAACCCTATGTTTGGGAAATGGATGAAATAATATTTGAAGTTGACCTGACAAAAAATGTCGTTGGCAAATATTGTGTAGTGAGAAAAGAATATCCATGGGGAATTTCAATTTAATCGGATAAAGGTTATTCTTTATTAAAGTTACATATAATTCACGGATATTTTATATCGTAAGGTATTCATATTGAATAAATTACATTTTTGTTCTATGGCATTCTCTTTTCTCTATGCCAGTTTTTCGGTTTGATTTTTTATTTTGAATGAATACCCTGAGTACAAGATACAAGGTTGTTTCTTTTTGCCAAATGGATGTAACTCCAATCAATTTGGTTATTTTTACCCCGAATCTTTAGTATTGCGCTGATATTTGTGCGCTACTTAAACTTTATTGTTACATGAGGGATTTATTAAAGCTGCTTCGCAGATTTTTGCCACCTTACAAAGGTAAAGTGTTGTTGAATTTTTTATTTAACCTATTGTCGGCTTTGTTTGGTGCATTTTCTTTTATATTGTTGACCCCGGTTTTGGGTATACTTTTTAAAACAGAAGAAGCAGTTTACGATCGTATTCCGTTTGAACTCTCGCGGGAAGCCATAGAAAACAATATGGCCTGGTTTTTTACCCACATTATAGACCGTTATGGCGAGGTTAGTGCGCTCATTTACATTGGGTTGTTTATTGTGACAATGGTGTTGCTTAAAGTTGGGTTTACCTATCTTGCCAGTTTTATGATGGTGGGCATCCGCAATAGTGTTGTAAGGGATATTCGCAGTAAAATTTACAGGAAAATGCTCTATCTGCCGTTAGGCTTTTTCAACGACGAACGAAAAGGGGACATAATGGCCCGCATGACAGGCGATGTGCAGGAGATTGAAAACTCAATTATGAATTCTTTGGAGATGCTGTTTAAAAATCCTATGATCATTCTTATATCACTGATCTATATGATTTATACAAGTTGGTCGCTCACACTTTTTGTATTTATTATGCTGCCGCTTACGGGGTTCATAATTGGCAGGGTAGGCAAGAGCCTCAAAAGGCAGTCGAGGAAAGGGCAAAATAAACAGGGCGAAATATTATCCATAATAGACGAAGATATTACCGGGTTACGTGTAATAAAGGCATTTAATGCCGAAGAAAAGGCGACAGTACGCTTTGAACGGGAAAATGAGAATTACCGGCTGATAATGAACCGGTTGATGGGGCGCTATTTTCTGGCACATCCTATGAGCGAATTTTTGGGGACAGCTGTTATTGTGATGGTTTTATGGTATGGGGGCAGCCTCATTTTGTCCGATAATGCCGGATCGCTTAGCCCCCAGCAGTTTATTGTTTACCTTGTGTTTTTTTATACCATAATTAACCCTGCCAAAGCCTTTTCAACGGCACTGTACAGTGTAGAAAAAGGCCTTGCATCCATGGAGCGTGTGGACAGAATACTGCTACAGAAAAGTACAATCATCGATAAACCGGATGCTCAATCCAAAGCCGACTTCGTTAAGTCAATCGAATATTGCGATGTAAGTTTTAAATACGTAACCCACAAAGTTTTGGATAGAATTAATTTGCGCATAAACAAAGGGCAGACCATAGCTTTTGTGGGAGAATCAGGATCGGGAAAAACAACACTGGTAGATTTGTTACCCCGCTTTTGGGATGTTACCGACGGCGCAATTCTTATTGACGGTACAGATATACGTAACCTGAAACTGCATGACCTGCGCGGGTTAATGGGTAATGTTAATCAGGAACCCATACTGTTCAACGAAACTTTTTTCAATAACATTGCTTTTGGTGTCGATAATGTATCTGAAGAAGATGTTGTAAAAGCAGCAAAAATTGCCAATGCCCACGATTTTATTATGGCAACGGAGTCAGGCTATCAGACCAACATTGGCGACAGGGGAGATAAACTCTCCGGTGGACAGAAACAGCGGATTTCCATTGCCCGTGCGGTATTAAAAAATCCTCCAATTCTTATCCTTGACGAGGCTACATCATCACTCGATACCAAATCTGAAAAACTGGTGCAGGATGCATTGTTTAACCTGATGAAAAACCGCACTTCGCTGGTAATTGCACACCGGCTTTCAACCATCAAGAATGCCGATCTTATTTGCGTTATCAAACATGGGAAAATAGTGGAAAGTGGCACTCATGAAGAGTTGTTAGCTGCAAACGGACATTATAAAAAATTGCACGAAATGCAAGTGTTTTAACCATTTGTTGCAAGAATATCGGCTATGTGTATCGTTTTTATGGGAAGGTTTTGTTTCTTGATATAGCTTTCCAGGTTCATTAAACACGATGCTTCTGTTGAAACAATATATTCGGCGCCTGATTTAATGGCGTTTTCAACTTTTTGGGCAGTCATAGCTGTTGAAATGGAGTGAAATTTGGCGGCAAACGTACCTCCAAAACCACAACAGGTATTGCGGTCGTCCAGTTCTGTCAGTTCAAGCCCCTTTACTTTTTTGAGCAGAATACGTGGCTCTTTTTCAATGCCATATTCCCTTAATCCGGCACAGGAATCGTGAAAAGTTACCTTATAGGGAAAAACAGCGCCAAAATCGATTTTTTGAAGATGGTTTACAAGAAAGTCGGTAAATTCAAAAAGCCGGGGGATGAGGTTGTCTAACATTTGTAGCTTGTCGGGTGTATCTTCCAATAAGCGGTGGTAATAATTTTTTATAAAGCCGGTACACGATGCAGAAGGAGAAATCAGGCAGGTACTGTTTGTAAATTCGGTTAAAAACTTCACGGCCATGGTTCGCGCCTCCTTCCAGTATCCACTGTTAAATGCCGGCTGGCCGCAACAGGTTTGCTCCGGATTATAATGTACACTGCACCCCGCCAACTTAAGAACTTTAATAAAAGAATGCGCGGTTCCCGGGTAAAGCTGGTCAATAAAGCAGGGGATAAAGGCATTCACATTCATAGGTAAAATTTTATGTGAATGTACAAAATGGAGTGATTATAAAAAAGAAAAAGCTGTATTTCTACAGCTTCTGCACGGGAGGAGAGACTCGAACTCCCGACACCTGGTTTTGGAGACCAGTGCTCTGCCAACTGAGCTACACCCGTGTTTCTTTTTGCGCCTGCAAATATAGTAATTCATTCTAAATAATCTAAATATTTTTGGGCCCACAATTAGGATAGTGTTTAGGTATAATTTAGAAAAATAATTTATCAAAGAATGTGAGAAATTTTGAAATATAAACCATTGATCATCACAAAAGCTTTTAAAAATTTACCGTACTCAGAATCTAAAAAAGCTTACAAAAAGTAAATTTTATGACAAAAAATGATTTTTAGCTGTATAAAATGCTAACAGTTTAACTACCGAAAAGCCTTCTTTTATGCTTAAAAACACTGTAATTGGTAGTAAAAATGGGGTGTGCATGAAATTTTTATTAACAACAAATGTGTATTACTTTTTACTGAATCAACGCTTGTTTTTATTTGGTTTTTCAGTGTTTAGAAGTTATAGCTTTACATACAAAAAAAATATCCTGTAAATAGTTTTTACAGGATATACTACTCTCGGATAATTGTAACTGCCTCTTAATCAGCGGAGAGAGAGGGATTCGAACCCCCGGTACCTCGCGGTACAACGGTTTTCAAGACCGCCGCATTCGACCACTCTGCCATCTCTCCGGGCGCACAAAAGTAGGATATTTTTTTAATTGGAAAAAAAACTTTAGTCGAAATTTTTATCGCGATGCTGAAAAAAAAGAAATAGAATGGTTGTTTTTTTAAAACATATTTCAGAATTTAGTGTGGCTTATAGAATAATGAGTTCAAAGTGTTGAATTATCTGGTGTTTCAGAATTATTTTTTGTAAACTTGGAACACGATTTAATTTCAACTACCGCGATAGTTATTTTTAAAGCATTTATTTTTTTTAACCAATTATTTAAAAATTATCAGTATGAACAAAGCTCAATTAATTGATGCAATGGCCGCAGGATCAGGCCTGACTAAAGCTGACGCAAAAAAGGCTCTTGATGCGTTTGTAAGTGCTACTACCGATGCACTAAAAGGTGGTGACAGGGTTGCCCTCGTTGGATTTGGTTCGTTCTCAGTAACAGAACGTGGTGCCAGAACAGGAAGAAACCCACAGACAGGTAAAGAAATCAAAATTGCTGCTAAAAAAGTTGTTAAGTTTAAAGCAGGTTCCGAACTTGGTGACGCTGTTTCTTAGTTTTTTACAGCATTAAAGAAATAAGGGGAACTTTAGTTTCCCTTTTTTTTTACTTATATTCAATACCGTGCAACAGGATTTAATAGCGCATCTTTCGTTGTTTGTTACACCGCAACGCCTCAAACTTTTCGATCGCATATTATTGAACCGTACCAAATATATTACGGTTGTGCTGGAAGATATATACCAGGCACAAAATGCCAGTGCTGTTTTACGTACCTGTGATTGTTTTGGCATTCAAAATGTTCATATTATAGAAAACAGAAACACATTTGAAGTTGACAGAGAGGTTGCAATGGGAGCATCAAAATGGCTTTCGCTGCACACTTACCAACGGGAATCGGAAAATACCCTGCATACTTTAAGGCAGTTGAAAAAACAAGGATATACCATTGTTGCCACATCGCCTCATGGCGAAGGTACATCATTGCATGAATTTGATATTTCTAAAGGTAAGCTTGCACTTGTTTTTGGCTCTGAACTACCCGGAGTCACCGATACAGTTTTGCAAAATGCCGATGAATTTCTGAAGATACCCATGTTTGGTTTTACAGAAAGCTTTAATATATCTGTTTCGGTAGCTGTTATTCTGCATCACCTTTCGATGAAAATGCGCAGTAATCCGGATTTGAACTGGCACCTTACCAGAGAAGAAATTGATGAAATAAAATTACAATGGTTGCGAAATTCCATTAAAAGCAGCAAATCAATAGAAAAGCGTTTTGGGGAGGGGAGTGCCAACAGGATTAAATAGGTTTATTTTAGCAAACGCGGAATTTCTTTGTAATGAATAAGTTCCACGCCAATTTTCTGCCAGTTTTCAAATGGAAGCGGAATGTTCGGGAGTTCTTTTATGGCATCTTTTACTACCAGAACTTTTATCCCTCTGTTTGCCAGGCCAACAACAGCATCGTTTACACATACGTTGGTGGTAACGCCGTACACAATAACCCTTTCCGGACTCAGTATTTTTATCAATTTTTCGGTGTAAGGATTTCCCTTAAACACATCAAAAGCATCTTTTCTGATCAGAAAATTTCTGTGGTTGGCAATTGTGGCCATATCGGCTGAAAATGGTTTATCCCAGTTAATAACAAGCGGGTTTTCAGGACGGGTTTCTTCTATGAGTTCAGCACCTTTTGTATTGGCCATGCAATGCGGGGGAAAAGAAGTTATAAAATCAGGTGTGTCAGAGAGCTCCTGCGAATCAGGGAAATGGTAATCTGCCGTATTTAACACACGTAAGGCATGTTTTTTAGCCAGCAATGTAAGTTTTTGCCATACGGGTTTTAGCAATTCTGCATTTTTTACATACAACTTACCCTGTGGCGATACAAAATCATATTGTGTATCCACATTACAAAACAACCACTTCAATGTATTCATCTTATATTTTTTTGAGATGCTATAACAATTATAATGAAAAATGAAGTAACACCACTTTATTTAACATAGTTGCTTTGAAGCTTGAAAGCAGAAGCCTGAGTTGCAGCCTTAAAACTTCAACACTCCTGGCTTCCAACTTTCAGTATCTGGATATAATATCCATTTTTATTAAAACTATACAGCAATATTTCTGGTGTTCTATTCCAGTCCTTCAACAATAAAATTCTTAAATTCATCTTTGTCGAAAGTAACATCCATTTTCGACTCAGTACCATCGGGCTTAATAATAACATGATAAGGAATCGTGTTGGTTTTATATTTCGAGATCAGAATATCGAGGTTTTTTTCACCCAACGTGTCTTTTATTTTACCATCAAGTTTTGAAGTAAACATTTCTTCTTGACTCATTTTTGTCCTGTCGTCTGTATATAAGCCAATTATAACGTATTTTTTTGCCAGTATGGACAACACTTCCGGGTTGTTCCAAACTGTATTTTCCATTTTTTTACAGTTAGAACAAGCGTGGCCTTTAAAAACAAGAAATACCGGTTTGCCTTGTTCTTTGGCACATGCTAATCCCTGCTCCAGGTCGAAGTAGCCGGCAAGGCCATGGGGCAAATGTAATTTGTCTGCATATTTTGCTTCGCCACATAATTCCTGAGCAATTTTGTTTTCAGCAGTAACAGTTGAATTGTAGTGCGCCTTTTCTGTTTGTGGCGGCAATAGCGCTGAAACTGAGGCCAGAGGCGCTCCCAGCAGCCCTGTAAATAAATATCCAACAAAAACAAAAGTGACAATGGCAAGAAATAACCTGCCAACACTTAAATAAGGAAGGTCACTATCGTGTGAAAATTTAATTTTTCCAAGAAAATAGAGGCCTAAGAAGGAAAAAATAACAATCCAGATAACGAGGTAAATTTCTCTGTTGAGCAATTCAAAGCCATATACCTGGTCGATATTGCTCAGGAATTTAAAGCCGAAGGCAAGGAGTACAAAGGCGAATACCACTTTAATAGCATTGAGCCATGCGCCCGACTTAGGCATTTTACTAAGCGCAGACGGGAAAATGGCCAACAGTGTGAACGGTGTGGCAAATGCAAGCCCAAATACAAACATTCCTATTAACGGGCGAAGGCCACCTCCCTGAATAGCTTCGATAATAAGCGCACCGATAAATGGCCCTGTGCATGAAAACGATACGATTACTGTGGTAAGTGCCATAAAAAATGCGCCCACCAAACCTCCTTTATCTGCTTTTGCATCGGTCTTGTTTACCAGGCTACTGGGCAGTACAATTTCGAAAGCGCCGAAAAAAGATATGGCAAAAACCATAAAGAGTACAAAAAACAGTAAGTTTGGAATCCAGTGTGTGCTAAGTAAACTTCCGATGTTGGGGCCAAAGAGGCCAATTGAGAACAGTGCACCTAATAAGGTGAAAATGAATACGATGGAGATTCCGAAAAAGAGACCCGTTCGAACAGACGTAGATTTGTTTTCACTTCCACGCATGAAAAATGAAACGGTCATGGGTATCATCGGGAAAACACATGGTGTTAGCACTGCGGCTAAGCCTGCAAGAGCAGAAATTACCAAAAATAGCCATAACGATTGCTTTTTCCCTGAAGATGATAAACTACCGGCAAGGTTGCTATTATCGGTTGCTTTACCATTATCAACTGGTTTTACGTTTTTCTGGTTAATCTTAAATGAAAAATCAGATTCTTCGGGTGGGGTGCAATTTTCATCATTGCAGCTCATAAATAGTACGTTGCCACTTATGGTGACCGGATTATCAGAATGTAGCCTTATGTTTTGGGTGAGTACGGCTTTTCCACTAAAGTAACCTACTTCCATTTGAAATGACTCATCGAAATGTTTTTCCGGCATTGGATTTTTTTTGAGCTTCCCTACAAAATCAAAGAGCGAGGAGTCAGTGTAAGTTATTGTGGTGGAGATGGGGCCGCCTTCTGCCAGGTCAGTATCGTAAAGGTGCCACCCTTCATCTATCGATGCTTTAAAAATAAGTTCTACGTCCCTGCCATTTTGGTTAAAATCAAAACTCCACTTTGTGGGATTTACCATTTGTGCCTTTACCAGAAAAGCAGATGTTAAAAAAGTAAATAAAATAATCAGATTCTTCATGAGACAAATTCTGCGTTAATTATGTAAATATTTAAATATCTATATAAATAACAATTTAAAAACCAAACGCTTTTAGCTGACAAATATTCTTAAAAAATAGGGAAATGTTGTTAAACAAGACAAAAAATAAGAATTTTTGTCTTGAAACGCACATTTTTTTAATAAATGATAGAACTACTACAAACGTACTTAATCTATAAAATAATTTCTTCCATATTTTCGTCAAAGAACTGATATTCAAGTAACGAAAAAGAGGGATTGTGTTCAATTTTGATCCACTTAAAATATTTTAACAACCACTTGTTTTTAATACTTATAATACCCTTAGTAAGATAAGCAGCAATATAGGGGTGTAATTTTATCAAAAGTTTTTTTCGGTTAAGGTCTTTGAGGATGTAAGCAACTTTGTTGTCTAGTTCGTCGACAAATAAAACAGAGGGTACAATTTCGCCGGTACCTTTGCAAGTAGGGCAATTTTCTGCTGTTTCAATACTTTCTTCGGGACGAACACGTTGCCGGGTAATTTGCATAAGGCAAAATTTGCTGAGTGGCAGGATGTTATGCTTTGTTCTGTCGGCAGACATAACGGCATTCATGTGTTCGTAAACTTTCTGTCGGTTTGCGGCTGCATGCATGTCTATAAAATCGATAACGATAATCCCGCCCATATCTCTCAGCCGCAACTGTCTCGCAATTTCTTCGCAGGCTGCCAGGTTAACATCAAGGGCATTGGTTTCCTGATCGACACCCTTTTTAGCGCGGTTTCCGCTATTTACATCAATTACATGAAATGCTTCTGTATGTTCAACAATTAGGTAGGCTCCGTCTTTAAAAGATACAGTTTTTCCAAAAGCAGCTTTAATTTGCTTGTCGATACCAAATTGCTCAAAAATGGGTTTCTTTTTGCGGTAATATTTTACAATCTTTTTCTTATCTGCCTGAATACTGCCGATATACTCGCTAATCTCATTACGTGTAGCTTCATCGTTAACAATTATACTGTTAAAATCAGAGTGGTATATGTCTCTTAATAAGGCAGTTGTGCGGTCTATCTCGCTGACAATCAATGCCGGAGGCTTCACGCGGTTAAGCTTGTTGAAAGTTGATTCCCATTTATTTACAAGCCCGCGTAACTCGTGGTCTAATTCGGCTACTTTTTTTCCTTCGGCCATAGTCCGTATTATCACTCCGTATTTACGTGGCTTAATGCTCTGTATCAACCTTTTTAGCCGGTTTTTTTCTTCGTTGGTGCGAATTTTTTGAGATATCGATATTTTATCGCTGAATGGCATGAGAACCAAATTCCTTCCGGCTATTGATATTTCTGATGTTAACCGTGGGCCTTTGGTTGATATTGGTTCTTTGGAAACCTGTACTATAATCTTCTGTCCTGCTTTTAGTTGTTCTGAGATTTTTCCCTCTTTATTGATATCTGGCTCCGATTGTATTCTTGAAATTGATGAGAGCCTATTCTTTTTTGAGGAAACAATTCGCAGAAATTTATTAAGTGTGGCAAATTGTGGCCCCATATCGAGGTAATGAAGAAATGCGTCTTTTTCAAAACCCACATCAATAAAAGCAGCATTTAAGCTGGGCATTATCTTTTTAACTTTTCCAAGATAAATATCGCCCACGGCAAACTTTGCTCCGCTTTTTTCCCGTGTTAGTTCTACAAGCTTTCGGTCTTCCTGTAAGGCAATAACAATTTCGGATGGAGTTACATCAATTATTAAATCGCTACTCACAACCTGAATACATTCTTTTTATGATTAATACAAATAGGGTTAAACAGATTAAACCTAAGACGTAACGCCTTAGGTTTAATCAAAATATCGCTATAAAGAAGCTATATAAGCCTCATTATTTTTTCTTCTTATGGCGGTTTTTGCGCAAACGTTTTTTACGCTTATGCGTTGCCATCTTATGTCTTTTTCTCTTTTTTCCGCTAGGCATAACACTTTATTTTACTTTTTTCTTTACTTGAGAAACAAAAGATTTAGCTGGTTTAAACGATGGAATATTGTGCGCAGGAATTATAATGGTTGTGTTTTTTGAAATATTTCTTGCTGTTTTTTCAGCACGTTTTTTAATAACAAAACTACCAAATCCTCTCAGGTATACATTTTTCCCGTCAACTAATGAATCTTTAACAGATTCCATGAAAGCTTCAACAGCTTTCTGTACAGTTACTTTTTCAATCCCTGTGTTTTTTGAAACCTCATTTACAATATCTGCTTTTGTCATCTCTTAAAATATTTAATTTTCAATGAATTAATCGTTTATTTGAGTGTGCAAAAATATAAATATTTTAAAAACACAAAAGCATTTCAAATAATTTATTTTTGTTTTTTTTGTCTGTGTATCATTTTGATAACATAAAAATGGATATTTTCACTAATGAAATACACCAGTGGTATTTATTCCATCGACGGGATTTGCCGTGGCGAAAAACAAGCGACCCATACCATATATGGCTATCGGAAATTATTTTGCAGCAAACCCGTGTAGCACAAGGCATGAGTTATTATTTCAATTTTGTGAAAACTTTCCCTGATGTTTACAGCCTTGCCTGTGCCAGTGAGGATCAGGTGCTGAAAATGTGGCAGGGGCTTGGTTATTACAGCAGGGCAAGAAACCTGCACAGCACAGCTAAACTTATTGTTGAAAAATACGGCGGCCGTTTTCCAAACGATTACAAAAAGCTACTTAAGCTAAAAGGAGTAGGCCCTTATACTGCTGCTGCCGTAGCTTCTATAGCTTTTGGGTTGCCCTATCCGGTTATAGACGGGAATATTTACCGAATTATAAGCCGTTATTATGGAGTTAAAGCACCTGTTGATACAAAACAGGGAAAAGCAGAGATCGAAATGGTGGCAAAAGAACTAATGCTGACATCGGATCCGGGGTTTCATAACCAGGCTCTTATGGAGTTCGGGGCTTTGCAATGTGTGCCTGGAAAACCCGACTGCGCCATTTGCCCGGTAGTTGAAACTTGCTATGCTGCAAAAAATGGTCTGGTTGAACAGTTGCCAGCAAAGCAAAAAAAAGTAAAACAACGAATCCGTTATTTCTATTACTTCCTGATTGAATCATCCGACAAAATTCTGATGGAGAAACGGCAAATGAATGATATTTGGAAGAACCTGTACCAGTTGCCTTTGTTTGAAAGTGATACCGGGCTTGATGAAGGGGCGTTACAGGAAGTGCGGTTCCCTTTTCAGGAAAATCGCCAATTGACTTTCAAATCGATATCAGGAATAAAAAAACATGTTTTAACACATCAAATTATATATGCAAGGTTACTGCATTTTCAGGTTGACAAAATCATAGATCTGGCCAGTCATTTTTTAATCGTTAATAAAAAAGATATTTCTAACTTTGCCGTACCCCGGCTGCTTGAAATGTTTTTGGATGAATATTTGGCCCGGGAGGAATGAAAAACAGAAATGTTTTGTATTTTTAACCTGGTTAATTCTAAAAAATGAATTAATCGCCCGAAGAGTTTGTAAGTGGCTTATTGTCAGTTTATTGTTAGGTAAAATAGCTCCTGTAGTCGTATCTGGAATATAAGAATCACTGATAAGTGTTTATTGGAAGTAAATATCTTTGTGATTTCCAGCCGTCAACACTTTTTGGGGCTAAATGTTAACCTTTTAAAAAATTAGTAATATGTCAGTAAACAAAGTTATTTTAATTGGAAATGTGGGTAAAGACCCTGAAATCCGACATCTTGACTCAGGTGTTGCGGTGGCTAATTTCCCTTTGGCCACTTCTGAAACGTACACAGCAAAAAATGGCGACCGTGTAACCTCTACCGAGTGGCACAATATCGTTTTATGGCGTGGGTTAGCCGATATTGCTGAAAAATATGTCAAAAAAGGGATGCAACTTTTTATCGAAGGGAGGATCAGATCACGCTCTTATGATGATAAAGATGGTAATAAGCGCTATATAACTGAAATATATGGTGACAGTATGCGTATGTTAACATCGCGTGAAAATTCGGCGGGGGCATCGCCATCAGGTGATAATTCGGCAAATGAGCCGCAAAACGGGTCGAATTATGAGGAACCCCAAGTTGATAATAATAGTAGTGAAGAAGACGACCTGCCATTTTAAATTAAATAGAAAATCGTTTGGAAAAAGAACTGTTTGGCGATATTGCATTTATTAGTGCGTGGGAAATACAGTTTCATCCGTTTACCATTAATTTATTCATTTCGCTGGTTATTGTGCTTTTTTTGTTGTTTACTTCGGCAATGATTAGTGGGTCAGAAGTTGCCTATTTTTCTTTGTCGCCGGCTGATAAGCAGAAACTCAAAAAAAAGAACCGTACCAATATGCAGGTTTTAAGAAACCTGGAAAATCCTGAAAGCCCTCTGCATTGGAATTTATTTTACAGGTGGTCGTAATCACTTTCTTCTTGTTGTTATTTGGCGAAATTTTGCCTAAAGTATATGCCAGCCATTTTCCGCTACAATTTGCAAGGTTTATGGCATTTCCACTTGATTTGCTTGAGAAACTATGCCGTCCGGTGAATTATATTTTAATCAATTCTACTTCATTGGTTAACAAACGTTTTCAGCGTCATCGCAAAAATGTTTCGATGGATGAAATATCACAGGCGCTAAAGCTGACATCAGACCAGGAGCTCTCTGATGAAAAAGATATTCTGGAAGGCATTGTTAAGTTCGGCAACAAAAATGTGGTTGAAATTATGTGTCCAAGGGTTGATGTGGTTTCCTTAGACATTAAGTCGGGTTTCTCAAAGGTTCTGGAAGTCATCAACGAATCAGGATTTTCCCGTATTCCCGTATTCACCGATTCTTTCGACAATATTTACGGCATACTTTACATTAAAGATATTTTATCTCATAATCACAAGAGCAATTCATTTAAGTGGCAAACACTTGTGAGGCCACCTTTTTATGTTCCGGAAGCAAAAAAAATAAACACGCTGCTTGAAGATTTTCAAAAAAATAAAGTACATATGGCCATTGTTGTTGACGAATATGGTGGCTCATCGGGTATTGTAACACTCGAAGATATTCTGGAAGAAATAGTTGGCGATATAGTTGATGAATTTGATGAGGAGGAAGATTTCTATACAAAAGTTAACGATCACACCTATCTTTTCGATGGAAAAGTGCTCCTCGGTGATTTTTATCGTGTGATAGATTGCGATGAAACCATATTTGACGATGTTAAAGGTGATGCTGACACGCTTGCCGGATTGATTCTTGAGATAAAAGGCGAAATACCCGAACTGCACGAAAAAATACCATGTGAAAAATTCCGATTTACCATTGAAGCAGTGGACGACCGCAGGATTAAGCAGATAAAAGTGGAAATTTTGCCTCTGCCAGACAATATTGAATAATATTGGAGCTGTATTTTCGTTAGAAATCCTGCCCATAGTGTTGAATCGGGATGTGGGGCATCAGCGTTTCTCAATTTTTCAAAAAAATGTTTAAAAAAACAGTTATTGTTGCTATTATAATCATTTTGGGTTTTGGGTGTAAAGAGAAATATACACCCAAACCACGGGGATATTTTCGTATTGATTTTCCTGAAAAAGAGTATGTACAGCTATCAGATAGGTTTCCTTATAGTTTTGAAATCCCGGTTTATTCCGAGATTACACCAGACAGGTATTCGCCAGATGAAAAAGACTGGATAAATATTACGGTTCCGGCTAACAAAGCTGAAATTCATATTTCTTACTATGTATTTGACAACGACAACAAGAACAATTTAAAGTCGCTTGCAGAACTTATGGAAGAATCTCATTCACTTGCGTATAAGCATACTATTAAGGCTGATGCTATTAAAGAAAAGCTATTTATGAACCCCGAAAACAATGTGTATGGGCTTGTATATCGCATAGAGGGAAACGCCGCATCGCCAATGCAATTTTACCTTACCGATAGTACGCGCCATTTTTTACGTGGTGCACTGTATATCAGGCAGGTACCAAACATCGATTCTATTCAGCCTGTAATCCGTTTTTTAGAACCCGATGTGATCCACATTATCGAAACAACTCATTGGAAATAATGCCTGTTGTAAAAAAAATAGTAACAGAAACAGGAGTTCTTGGCTTATGGGAGTTAAACGAATCTGTTTCATCACTTGAATCTGCTTTTCAATTTTCGGAAGCCGAATGGGAAAAATACAGGCAGTTTAAATCTGAAAAACGAAAAGCAGAATATTTGAGTACTCGTTTGTTAACTGAGGCGTTGCTCGGACAAAAACAAGAAATTGAATACCATCTCACCGGGAAGCCGGAATTGATTAATTTAACCCATCACATTACTATTTCCCACTCTACCGATTTGGTTGCTGTTTTTATTTCTGAAGATGAGCCAGCGGGTATCGATGTGGAGAATATTAACAGAAATGTAGATGGCATAACCCGAAGATACCTCAATGATGATGAAATGAATTTCACGCAAAGCTTTGAAAATCAACAGGTTGGAAAAATACTTTGTTGGTGTGCCAAAGAATCTATTTTTAAATGTACTCCCAGGGCCGGAATCCTTTTTAATAGCCATATTGTGCTGAACCCCTTTCGGCTGGAAAAGAGCGGCCATTTTACCGGAGATTTGAAAGTAGATGGCGACATAGAAAAATTCAGCCTTTGGTATTTTCAGTATAAAAACAATTTGGTTGTATATTGTGTTCCATTAAGGTACAACTCAGGTTTAAAGGCAAATGAATTATAATTTAAAATAAAACCCCAAAATTGCGGGTTATCTCTGTATTTTCCCAGATAAGAAAAACAAAAAGATAGTATTAAAATAATGAAAGAGACTACAGATCAGGTATTAATAATATTCGGGGCATCTGGCGACCTTACCAGGCGCAAGCTGGTTCCCGCGCTTTACATGCTTTACAAGCAGAAGCTTTTGCCGGAAAAATTTGCCGTATTAGGAGCATCGCGGACTCCTTTCAGCGACGAGGAGTTCAGGCAGCACGTGCAGGAGTTTCTTCCGGATGAAGCACAGGTAAAAACGTTTAAAGAATTGCTGTATTACCAATCAGTATCGACAAAAACTGCTGAAGATCTGAAGCCATTGAAAACCAGGCTGGCTGAGATTACAAAGAAAAGGGGGATTCCTGAAAATTATATTTTTTACCTCTCAACGCCTCCTTCGTTGTATGAATTGATACCGAGGTTGCTTTTTGAAAATAAACTTACCCATGCTGACACTAACTTTCGGCGACTTATCGTCGAAAAACCTTTTGGTACCGATCTGGAATCGGCGAAGCAGCTCAATATCAAATTATTGAATTATTTTAACGAAGACCAGATCTATCGTATCGACCACTATCTGGGCAAAGAAACGGTTCAAAATATGTTGGCTACCCGTTTCTCCAACGGGATTTTTGAGCCTCTCTGGAACCACAACTATATTTCGCGGGTTGAGATTACTTCAGCGGAAAGTTTAGGTGTTGAAGGGCGGGGGGGCTACTATGACCATTCGGGAGCATTACGCGACATGTTTCAAAATCATCTTATGCAATTGGTAGGGTTTGTGGCAATGGAACCTCCGGTTGTCGTGGAAGCAACGGCTATAAGAAATGAGATAACGAAGGTTTTTCAGTCGTTGCGGCCGATCCCCGAAAACAAAGTTTCGCGGTATGTTATTCGCGGGCAATACGGTGAGTCGGTAATAGCGGGTAAGAAAATTCCCGGTTACCGCGAAGAAGAAGGTGTTGACCCGCTTTCGCGAACAGAAACTTTTGTGGCTGTGAAATTTTTTATCGACAACTGGCGATGGTCGGGTGTTCCTTTTTATGTTCGTACCGGTAAGAAACTACCCACACGGGTAACAGAAGTAGTTATCCACTTTAAAGACGTACCTCATAGGCTATTTACCCATAGCCATGGCAGTCAGAGTAATAACCAATTGATTATTCGTATACAGCCCGACGAAGGAATATTATTGAAATTTGATATGAAAACACCCGGTGCCGGTTTTGATGTTCAAACTGTTAATATGGATTTCCATTACTCTGACCTTGCCGATACTGTTGTGTCGTCTGCTTACGAACGTTTATTGCTCGATTGTATACAGGGTGATGCTACATTGTATGCACGTGGCGATGCGGTGGAAAAAGCATGGCAGTTTGTACAGCCAATCCTTAACGCTTGGCATACCAACCCTGAAATTCCAATTTATTCTTATCCTGCAGGAACCTGGGGCCCTGAAACTTCTGACCGGCTTATTGCTGGAAATAGTTGGCGTTATCCCTGTAAAAACCTGACCAATGACGGATTGTATTGTGAATTGTAAATACGTATGTTTTACTATTTTTAGAAATTAAAATTAATTCGATGTCTTCAACAACAGAAGTTAAAATATATAAGTCGCAAAAGAAAGTGCTCAAAGCACTGGCAAAAGCATTTTACAAGTTTACCCTCAGCTCTAACCAAAGCCATTTTCACGTAGCTTTATCGGGAGGTAGTACGCCAATTGGTTTTTTCGACAGGTTGGCAGGAAAATATGCCCAAAAAATCGAATGGGAACGTTTGCACTTTTGGTGGTGCGACGAGCGCTGTGTGCCACCCGACGATGAGGAAAGTAATTATAAATTAGCTTGCGACCATCTTTTTTCAAAAATTGATATACCAGAGTGTAATATTCACAGGATACGCGGAGAGGAACTACCTGAAGAAGAAGCAAAAGATTATGCAAAAAGAATAAGTAAAATGCTGAACCACAGGGGAGCATACCCTGTGTTCGACATTGTTCTTCTGGGAGTTGGGGAAGATGGCCATACGGCATCAATTTTTCCGGGCCAACTGGAACTTTTTGAAGAAGATAAGATTTGTTCCGCTACTCGTCATCCATTAACAGGCCAAAGCCGAATTACCCTTACTGGCCGTGTAATTAACAATGCCAGCATGATTGTATTGTTGGTTACAGGAGCAAAAAAAGCCCGGCGAATAGCTGAAATAATGAATAATGATGAAGCTGCTAAATTGCTGCCTGCTTATTACATAGCTCCTGAAAATGGAGTATTGGTTTGGTTTATCGATGAGGAGGCAGGTGCTAAAATGAAGTGATTCTTGTACCGAACAGGATTATTTTACCTGTTGCATATGCAGCACGTTTTCGCCAAATTTTATTGTTTCATCAACTACTTTCTGGTAACACCCGGAAGTAAGTTCGCAGGCAATTACATGTTCTCCCGCATCGGGAAACGCCATTTTTACTTTTTTTGATGGTGCCGTACCCAGTTTTTCAAACATAGCAAGCATATCGTCAACTCTTACTGTTTCATCCTGATGGTCATCATCTTTGTAATAATAACCTAAAAACACGGGTGTGGTAATATTCTTAAAAGTTTTGTTTGTCATGGTTTCGTCCACCAGTTGCTGAAGATATACTAATCCTTCCACCCTGTATTTACAATACCAGTACTGACAATCTTTCGAGTCAAAATCTTCGTTGATAATTCTGTACTTACCACCTGTTGCCTTGCGTCCAATTTGCAAGCCCCACGGTTTAGAGAGCAAAAAGGCCGCGCTGTTATTTATTCTTATGTTCGGAGAGTAGAGTATCAGTCCGTTGATGTATTCCGGGAAATCAGCTGCCAGCTGCAGCGCCAGGGTACCACCGGTTGAAGTACTCATTACAATTACCTTTTTACCAAGTCCGCGGGCAATCATTAAAGCTTTTTTCGCTGATTCCCAAAGCCGGTCAGGGGTCATATCGTTTAACGGATCGTTGGTGATAATGCCATGCGAAGCGAGCCTCGGAAAGTAAGCATTGCAACCAAAATAGCGGGCAAATTCAACATTTGCCGGGTAACCTTCAAACCAGGAAGCCGAAAACCCATGCAGGTACAGGAGGCAATAATCTGTTCGTTCTTTCAGGCTGTCGTTTGCCCATATAATACGCGATTCATTATCAGGTTTAATATCCAGCCCGGCATCGTTGTCTTTTACGTAATTTTCAATCGTACTTAAACTGGCGGGCATTGATGGCAATTCTTTGCTAAGATTTGCAGACTCTGGTTTTGGCCCTATTAAGTATACAACAATTATTAATAGTGCAAGAACAATTAAAAAGCGGGTTAGTTTTTTCATGCTTTCAGAATTTATTTAATATGGATGAAAATACAATTAACTTTCACCAGGCCAAATCAGAGGCAAAAATAGAAATATAATTTATTTGTGGAATGCTATTTTAGTGGAATCTTTTACTAGAAATTTAACAAGTTGTTTGGGTTCAATACGCTTAATTTCAATGTTTTGTAAGGATTATCTCTCGGGTGTTTGCAAAAAAAGACGTGTGAAAATACACGTCTTTTTTGTCTATTGACTTTCTATTTTGCGGTGCGGACGGGACTCGAACCACACATATAATATTTCTGATAACCAAAAAATTAATAATGACAAACCAATCCGGCAGGTTTGTTTCTAAACGGTAACCGGGGTTTATAAAACCTTTCCGAAGTCTTTGGGCAACACCCCAAACTGTTTATGAAAGCATTTCGAAAAATACGAAGGTGAACTAAATCCTACAATATCGGCAATTTCGTTAATTCTGTATTGTCCTTCATTTAGTAATTGCGATGCTTTTTTTAACCTTGTAAGACGAATAAAGTCGTTGGGGGTAAGCTCCGAAATACCCTTTAATTTGCGGTAAAGGCTTGCCCGGCTCATATTCATCAATGCCGAAAGTACGTCTACATCAAGGTTAATATCATCTAGTTTTTCGTGAATTAACCCAATTAGCTTTGTTAGAAATTCTTCGTCGGCCCGAGTATGGGCAATGGGTTTTATGTCCTGGTCAGGAGAATTCTGGTACAGTTGCTTAATCCTTTTGCGTGCCGTTAAAAGATTGTAGATACGTGCACGTAAAAATTCGTAGGAGTAGGGTTTCTCAATATAATCATCAGCACCGGTTTTAAGAGAATTTACCTTAAATTGCAAGTTTGATTGTGCTGATAACATAATAAAAGGAATATGGCTCATTGATAGTTTACTTCTAACTATTTTGCAAAGTTCTATTCCATCCATAACCGGCATCATAAGGTCGCTAATAATTAAGTCAACAGGTTCGGCCTCTAAAATACTTAAACCCGATTTTCCGTCAGGTGCCAGCAATACGTTAAATTCTTCATCAAACTGTTGTTTCATAAAGTAGCTTAGTTCCTCATTGTCTTCAATAAGTAAAACAGTGTGCCTGGTTGTGGTATCGGACAATTCAGGTTGTGGTGCCTCGTTTTTTCCTGTTAAAAAAGATAAGGCACTTTCCTGGATAGTAAACTGCCTTTTTTGTGAAATAGGAAGTTTTACCACAAATACATTAAAGTCTTTTTGCACGGGGTCGAGGTAAAGCTCCCCATCGTGGAGTGAGATCAACGATTTTATTAACGGCAATCCAAGTCCGCTTCCTTGTGAATGTTCATCAATTTTGTAAAAAGGCTGAAAGATTTGTTCCCGGTCTTTTTCTTCAATTATTTTGCCGTTACTTTTTATTTTTAAAAAGATGTGTTCATCTGAATTGTCAAAGTCGATAATTATCTGGTCTTTCGAAAACTTTATCCCGTTATTAATCAGGTTACTTAAGGTTTTGGTAACAACCTCTATATCAATATCGGCAAAAAATGCATTTGTTTTTGTATTGAATGTAATCGTTTTTCCTTCCGACTTGGCTGCCAGGGAGAAACGGAGAAGGGTTTCTTTTACTATAAAGATTACATCGGTGTGGGTATAATTCAGTTTTAAATTACCTGCTTCGCTTTTTCTAAAATCAAGGAGTTGGTTTGTTAAGTCGAGTAAACGATCTGTATTTTTTTGAATAGTAACTAAGTTGGCATATTGCTTATCCTTATGGTTGATTTTCTTCATCAGTATATCAAGAGGAACTTTAATTAAACTAAGTGGTGTACGGATTTCGTGGGTAATATTGGTGAAGAATTCAATTTTTGACTGAAAGATTTCTTTTTCTTTTTCGTTATTAAGTTTTTCCAGAAGGCGGTTGTTTTTTCTTTTTTGTTTTTGCGTATTTAGTCTGATTATCAGGTAAATTAGACCGGCAGTAATAATAAAATATGTGATATAGGCCAACCATGAAAGATAAAAGGGAGGGCGGATTTTTATTCGTAAAGTTTTTGGTTGTTCTTGCCAAATACCATCGCTGTTTGAAGCTTTTAACATAAAAATATAGGTGCCGGGATTGAGGTTTGAATATTTCACCGTTTGATTTTTATCCAATACTTTCCAATCATTATCAATTCCTTCAAGACGGCAAATGTATTTGTTCATTTCAGGAGAGACAAAACTCAATGCCGCAAAATTGAAACTAAAGTTATTTTCATCATGTTTTAAATTAATTTCCCTGGTAAAAGAAATAGATTGTTGAAGGATTTTCTTTTTGTCTCCGGGGAAAAGCGCATTGTTGTTTACACTAAGACGGGTGATTTCTATTTTGGGGATAATCGTATTTTTTGTAAGCCTTTCAGGATTAAAGGCGATAAAACCTTTAACTCCACCAAAATATATCTTCTTGTTTAAAAGAATACCTGACTTATAATTGAATTGGTCGCCTAATAATCCTGAAGAATGACCAAAAACACGAATTTCTTTTGATTGCGGGTCATACGAAAAAATTCCTTTGTTAGTACTTCCCCATATATCTCCCTGCTCGTCTTGAAGCAGCATGTAAACCACGTTATTCGGGAGGCCATGAGTTGTATTTATTGAAATAAAAGCTTCTTTCTTTACATCAAAAAAACACATTCCGGCACCTTCGGTACCAATCCAAATATTACCTGTATCATCCTCCATGATACAAGTTATCATTTGCCCGTCAGCAATAGCTTCATTGGGCAATATTTTGTATTGTTTCCAGGTTTGTGTCGATGCATTGTAACAGAATACCCCTTTCCCAATAGTTGCAACCCACATTAACCCGTTAGCAGATTGTTTAATATCGTTTACCTGGCAATCAATATCTTTGTTTACCCTGATAAAATTATCATCACCCTGATTAAAGTATTGCAGGCCTTTTTCGCTGCCAATCCATATTACATCTTGTTTGTTTTTGTAAATGGAGTAAATATTGTTGCTAAGTAGTGTGTTTTTTTTATTTGAACTTTTATAAGAGCGCGAAGTCCCGGTGTGTGTGTTTAATACATCAATTCCCTGTGAATAGGTTCCAATCCATAATTCAGGATTGTTGTATAATAAACCATGTATGTTTGAATGTGAAAAAGAATTGGCTTTGTCCCAGGGTAGGTAGTAATTTTTAAATTGCTGTAAGCTTACGTTGAAATAGTTTAAGCCAAAGTCTTCGGTACCAATCCAGAGATTGCCATTTTCATCTTCACAAAATTCGCTGACACTTTTCCCACTTAACGAGTTTATTCCTTCAACCGGATAATATTTTTCAAATACTGAATGGGAGTCGAACATGTAATTTATTCCGCCAAAGTAAGTGCCAAGCCACATTCCGCCTTCCCTGTCTTCGTAAACCGAATGAATGGCATTGTCGGCAATTGAGTATGTGTCGTTAAAAATATGTCGGTAGAATTCTGCCCTGCCAGAACGTAAATTATAAACACATAAACCGCTTTCTGTTCCCAACCACAAATCCCCATTTTTTCTACGTATGATTTTACGAACAAAAAGAGGTTGTCCGTTTTCATTTTTTTTGAGCAGGGATTTACACTGGCCTGTTTTTATATTTAGTTCGAGCAGTCCGTTGTGGATTGTTCCCAGTAAAATAGTTTGAGAATCAATAAAATACAAATCGTTTATGTCGTAGTTTTCAAACTGGCCGTTAAGCGGATAAGGTTCAATTTTTTTCGTTTTACGGTTTGCACGGCAAAGGCCATGCGAATATGTTGCTATCCAAATCTGGTTATCAATTCCAATTGCAATTTTTCTGAAATCGCCTTTCCCTTTCTTTTGCACGCTGCTTTCGGGTAAAGTATATTGTATTAATTTGTTGTCAACCGTTAATTCAAAAATTCCTTCGCTTGAAGCGGCAAACCATTTGTTGCCAATGTTATCACATTGAATATCGCGAACCGATACTGAAATAGGGACACTGTCTTTTGTTACATCCTTAAATTCTGTAAAGGTTTCCATTTGTGGGCTATAAATATTGATTCCGCTTCGGGTACCTATCCATATTTTCCCTTGTGCGCACTGGTATAAACTCAGTATTACGTTATCAGAAATATTTCCTTCTTTTTTATTTCTTTTGAATGTAATGAATTCATAACCGTCATATCGGTTTAGGCCTTCCTGTGTTCCAAACCACATAAAACCTCTGTTGTCTTGCATAATGGTATAAACGGAGTTCTGGCTTAAGCCATCTTCAACGGCTAAATGCCTGAATGAGTAATTGTCTTTTGCAAACGTGGGGTAAACAATAAAAGTGTAGAATGCAATTAAACAAAGTGTTTTCATGAATGATTTTAACAGCTTTCTACAAAAATAACAATTGTTCTTACATTTTCAGAATATGAAAAATGAATTGTATCTTTTCTGATTCCGAGATATTTACAGCGTATGTTTTGAGTGTATTTTTCCCTTTTTTATTTCGTTTTTTTTTATGCTGATTTCTATAATTCTCTTTTTAAAATTAAGGTAGGCTGTTATTTACTTTTCGAAATAAGCAAATTTTGAACTATCCTGAATATGTGCATTTGCTTATAAGAAATATGCCTCATTATAAAGATACGATTGTGCTATTTTATGCATTTTGCTGCTTATTTGCAGCAAGGGGTTATATAAAATATTAAATATGTGAAAAGCTGGTAATCATTGATAGTTCATGTGTGTAAAACAATTTGCATACTCTGAAAGAATGTGTTTCCCTGCGTTTCGAAAAATGGTAAAATCGTCTCATGTCAGCTATTAATATGTGTCAAATCTCTTTAATCTCCCAATACGGATTTTGATTAGAATTTGAGATTTTATGAGAAGATATTCTCATCAAAATATAGCTGTTTTAAATAGTTTTGTATTTGTAAGCCCTCTCTTCTGAGCAAAAATAAAAACTAATATATATTTTATTAAAAACGGATGTTAAAAGAACAATTTTTAACTGTACTAATTTGTACTGTCTTTGGTTCATTCACATTGCAGGCAGGTAACGATAATTATTTAAATAACCAGCCTCCTTTACTTCAAAAACCATATATCGAATTACCGTTGGGCAGTATAAAAGCCAAAGGTTGGTTATTGGAAATGTTGGAAAGACAAGCTACGGGAGCTTCCTCGAAAATGGACTTCCTGTACCCTCAGGTGATGGGCAAACGCAATGGGTGGCTTGGTGGCGACGGAGACCAATGGGAACGTGGCCCGTATTGGATTGATGGGCTGCTTCCTTTAGCATATATCCTTGACAAGGATAGTTTGAAAAGTAAGGTGCAGCCTTGGGTAGAGTGGGCTTTACAAAGTCAGGATGAAAGCGGTTTTTTTGGCCCTAAAAACGACTATCCTTACGAACCCGGTATTCAACGTTCAAATTCTAAAGACTGGTGGCCTCGTATGGTAATGTTAAAGGTTTTAAAGCAATATTATTCCGCAACTAACGACGATCGGGTTATAAAATTTATGACCAGTTATTTCAAATACCAGTTGAAAACTTTACCCCAAACTCCCCTTGGTAATTGGACATTCTGGGCTGAGTATCGCGCCTGCGATAATTTAGAAGTTTTGTACTGGCTATACAATATCACCGGCGATAAGTTTCTGCTCGATCTTGGCAAACTCATTCACAATCAGAGTTACGATTATGTTGATATGTTTACCAATCGCGACGACCTGACAAAGATTAATACGATTCATTGTGTCAACCTGGCACAGGGAATTAAAGAGCCAATTATTTATTATCAATATGACGGTGATAAAAAATATATCGATGCGGTAAAAAAGGCATTTGCTGATATTAAACAATTTCATGGTCAGCCCCAGGGAATGTACGGAGGTGATGAGGCATTACACGGGAATAACCCAACGCAGGGTTCTGAGCTATGTTCTGCCGTAGAGTTGATGTATTCTCTTGAAAATATGGTAAAAATTACCGGAGATATCCAGTTTGCCGAACATTTGGAGCGAATTGCTTTTAATGCTTTGCCCACTCAAATTAGCGACGATTTTATGATTCGTCAGTATTTTCAACAAGCGAACCAGGTAATGATTTCGCGTACAACACGAAATTTCGACATTAATCATGGCCAAACAGATCTGCTTTTTGGTTTACTCACGGGATATCCATGTTGTACATCTAATATGCACCAGGGATGGCCTAAATTTACTCAGAATCTTTGGTATGCCACACCAGACAACGGATTGGCAGCAATGGTTTACTCACCTTCGGAAGTGAGCGCAAAAGTGGCTGATGGTATTCAGGTAACAATCACGGAAGAAACGTATTATCCAATGGATGATAAAATCAGTTTTAAAATTCATTTCGAAGAGGAACAACATGCTGCAGTTTTCCCATTTCATATTCGCATTCCAAGTTGGGCAAACAATTCAGTAATAACATTGAATGGTAAAATACTGGACTCGGAACTGGAAGCAGGTTCTGTAAAAATTCTAGAACGGAAATGGAAAGATGAAGATGTTATAACGCTATCAACTCCAATGAAAATAACCTATGATACATGGTACGAAAATGCAGTAGCAATTGAACGTGGCCCATTGGTTTATGCGCTGAAAATGAAAGAAATATGGATACAGAAAGAAGATACAGTTGAAAACCTATATGGAGAGACTTATTACGAAGTAATGCCTGGTTCTGATTGGAATTATGGCCTGATAAAATTTGCGGCAGATGAGGTGGATAAGGTGTTTAAGGTGGTAATTGATGAAGAAAAGGTGAAAAGCAATTATTTCTGGAATCTTGCCAATGCACCAATCGAAATTAAGGCACGCGCTAAAAAAATTCCGAATTGGAAACTTTATAACCAAATGGCTGGGCCTCAGCCTTACAGTAATATGATTTATGGACTTGGAATAGAAAACGATCCTGTAGTTGAAATTACCCTTGTCCCTTATGGTTGTACTACTTTAAGGATTACTGAATTTCCTTTAATAGAATAAAAAAGACAATAAAAACTTAAATCAATGCTTATGATGAACTCTCGAAAGAAAAATAAAAGTGTAGAAAAAAATAGTAAAACAACGAATACGAACTAAAAGAGCCTTCTCTGGAAGTCTCTTATTGCTGCATAAATACTGTTTATGAAAATATTCCAATAATCGCAATTTTACAGAACAACCTATAAAAGAAATGGATGAACAAGAGATTCGTTTTTATAAGTCAATTTGAAAATTAAATAATTGATGGAAAGTATTGTTAAACAGCAACTTGATAGAAAGAGAGTCAACGTAATAATTTTTAAACGATTAAGCGGTGAGCTTTTTATTAAGATGGAACTATTGATAATCTTAAATTCTAATTAAATAATATATTAACTATGAAAAGATGTCTAATACAAAAGCTCTTACTGCTATGGTGCGCTGTTTTGATAAACAGTACATTAATAGCTCAAAGAAAAAATGTTACCGGCAATATTACGGACAACGAGAGTATTGCACTGCCCGGAGTTACTATAGTAATTAAAGGAACCACCACGGGAACAACTTCTAATTCTGACGGACATTATTTAATTCAGGCAATGCCTAAAGATACCTTGTCATTTTCTTTTGTGGGTATGGAAACGCAATACATTGTTGTTGGATCCAAAACCCGGATTAATGTTGTTATGAAGGAGCGTAGCTCTGAGATTGACCAGGTTGTTGTAATTGGTTATACAACAGCAAACAAGAGAGAGATAAGTGGTGCGATTGCTTCAGTTCAAATGAATGAACTTAGCCAAATTTCTTCTCCTTCTCTTAATATTTTGCTTTCAGGTAAAGTTGCAGGCATGCAGAACATTGTAAGAAGTGGCGTACCTGGAGCTGCTACCGGAGGTATGGTAATTCGTGGAAACACTTCACTTTCTGCAGCAAATGATGCTAAAGGATTAAGTTCACCTCTTTACATTGTTGATGGTGTGCCTATGTCACTTCAGGACCTTGCAGGCTTTAACGTTACGCAAAATGACTTTTTGTCGACTTTAAACCCTAATGAAATTGCCAGTATCAGTGTTTTGAAAGATGCTTCGGCTACTGCAATTTATGGTGCAAGGGGGGCAAATGGTGTAATTATTATTAATACTAAAAAAGGAGTACAGGGACCCGTTAGATTCTCTTTCTCAAGTATTAACGGAGTTGTTTTTCAACCAGAACCTTTAAAAGTTTACATCGGTGAAGCTGAAAGACAAGAAAAAATCAGATTAATTAATGAATCAATGACTACCTTGTTTGGTACTTCTGATCAGTCACAGTGGATTGATGTTCGTAGAGGATATGAACCATTAGGATATGCATATCCCGCAGTACTTACAGATAAAACAAATCCTTATTTTAATAATGCCTACGATTTTCAGGATATTTATTATCGCCAGGGTCTTACTCAGGATTATTCTTTAAGTATGAGCGGTGGCGATGCAAAGAATGCTTTCCGTTTAGGCTTGGGATATAATGATCAAAAAGGGATAGTAGAAGGATATGGATTTAAAAGAATTACCGTGAACTTCAGCCTTAACAGTAATCTCTCAAAAAGGATACGAAATGATTTTTCTATTCGTGCTACATACCTTGACAGAGAAGGTGGATCTAATGATTTCCAGAAGACATTTCCACAAGATCCAACACGTTTGCCTTCATCATTGTATTATCTGACAGAAAATCAGTTAAACCTGGCTCGGGGTTCAATTAACGACATACTAAATACCAATAAGAACTATACTGTTGCATTAAGTGAAGCTTTGCAAATTATGCTTGTAGATGGACTGAGGTGGGAAAACCGTATTTCTCAGAATGTTACCGTTGGTAAGAGAAATTATTTCGTTCCTTCTTATGCATCAGAAACCCAAAAATCTGAAGCAATTGTTTCTACAAGTCTTTTCACAAATACTACTTTATACTCGGTATTTAGTTTTGACAAGGTTTACAATGAAGTTCACAGACCCACAGTTCTTGTTGGTACAGAAGCTATTCTGGATAGAAATGAGCGTACAGACATTAGTGCAACTAATGGTCCCAGTAATGCAATCAAAACAATCAACGGCTATAACATTGAAGATGTAAATGGTTCAAGTGATTATGTGAAAACAAATATGTTGTCATTCTTCGGTAGTGTAGGCTACTTATACAATGATAAATATAAAATTGAAGGAGTTGTTCGTCGCGATGGTTCTTCAAGGTTTGGAGCAGATAATAAATGGGCTACTTTCCCTTCTATTAAAGCATACTGGATTTTCTCGAAGGAAGGATTCCTAAGTGGATTAAATAAAGTTCTTACTTTTGGTAAAATTAGGGCTTCATTTGGTACCTCAGGGAATCAGCACTATGACCCACTACTTCAATATAACTCATTAATTGGAACTACAAATATTGGCGCCGGGCTTAATAATATTTATGCAAATCTCATGGATATTAAAACATATGGTGGTGGTTCCCTGAATGTTTTACCTGACTTTTCAAAACTTGCGAACAATACCTTGTCGTGGGAAAGAAACAATGAATTTAATTACGGTATTGATTTAGAATTATTTAAAAGCAAATTATTTATTACCGCCGATTTATATTCTAAATATATTTCAGGGCTGGTTTATACATCAAATCTTCCAAGTTATACAGGGTACACAAGTGTACAAGCAAACCTGGTTGATATGATTAATAATGGATGGGAATTAAATCTCAATTATTATATAATGCCCCGTGGAAACGATTTCCAGTGGGAATGGACATTTAATGTTGCTCAAAACAACTCATATATTGCAAAATTAGGAAATGCAGGCCGTGATTATATTAACGGTAATTATGCATTTGTAGAAGGACAATCGGCATTTCAATATTACACATATGAATACTTAGGTGTTGTTCAGGATGTAGCAGACCTTCCGGTTAATCCATTAACTGGTCAACCACTTAGTCTTTTATGGGCAGATGCTGGTCTTGCATTAAACCAGCAAGGTAAATATTTCCCGGGAATGCCTTTGTTTGCCGATGCAAATGGTGACTATCAAATTGATGGTGGTAATTACGGTTACGACAAGAAAATTATTCGAGGTAAGTCTCCTGAACCAAAAATTTATGGAGGCGTGAATACAAATATTAAATATAAAGGCTGGGCCCTTAGGATTCAATCTCATTTTGCTGCCGGTCATTACATTTATAATACTGCATTGCAATCAATGTTAAGTACCTATGATGAAACAGACCAGTTTTATCTGAGAGCGTTATATGATCTTTCTTCTCAAATTGATTTCTGGGAAAAACCAGGGGATAAGGCTTATTATCCAATGAGATATATTGCATATAGCGATGGCGGAAGTATGAGGTCATTCCGTAATTCATCAATGTTTATTGAAAAAGGAGATTATTTCAGCATTGATAATATTACACTTAGTTATAACCTGCCAAGTAAGTGGATTAAGCGTGTTGATCTTAAAAATGTAAGGGTTTATGCAACCATGCAACAACCGTTTATGTGGAAAGCTTCATTGGTTCCTGATCCTAGAACCGTTTCTAAAAATGGTTATTATAACGGAAACAGTTATCCAATATCAAAAAGCCTTGTGTTTGGAACAAACATTAATTTCTAATATTTAACAGAAATAAGATGAAAACGAAAAAATATATAACAAGATTCATAAGAATATTTTTATTGGTATTCATTATAGGGTGTTCTGATTTTTTAGAACCAGAGCAAATTAACCTGGTTTACAATGATGTTTTCTGGAAAACCCAGGAAGATGCTGAAGGTGCTTTAAATGGTGCTTATGCATTATTCAGAGGCTCACAGGTTAGAGGAGAATTTTATGAAAGAGGTGATGTTACAACAACTTTCTTCCGTCGTGGATGGAATGGCGGTTCAAGCAGCCTGCTTTATACAGAACCAAATCTTAGCAATCAAGATTTAAATGATAATTACAGGGTTATTGCTCATATCAATCAGGCGATAAACAGGATAGATGATATACCCATTGAAAGTTTTACTTCTGCGAAAAAGAAAGGAGAAATTTTAGGCGAATTTCATTTTCTGAGATCTCTGACCTTTTTCTATCTGGTCAGAATTTGGGGTGATGTTCCGTTGGTAACAGAAGAACTTAGTAGCTCCGATCAGGTACTAAATCTTGACGGTACGCTAATTGAAGTTGCAAGAGACCCTGAATATCAGGTTATTGATTTTGCAATCGAAGAGGCTGAAAAGGCTGCTGTAACTCTTGATTATGACTTTCCCGGAACATTAACCTGGGGGATTAGAGCTAATAAAGCAAGTGCACAGGCATTATTGGGGCACCTTTATTTATGGAGAGCATTTGTTGCTGAAAGAGATCTTCAGGGTAATCCCAACATGTTTGTTTCCAAAGCAGTTGATATTTTAAAAGAAGCTGTTGCAAATTGTAACTGCAGCCATGTTGATTATAACGACCCGGCAGCTGTTCAATTAATGTTCAAAGGTGCTTCATCAGAGGCTATTTTTGAATTAAATATTTCAGTTGAAAATAATGAATCGTACAGAATGGATCATGGTGGTATTGCTAACCTGACAAGTAAAGTAGTACCTCTAAATAACGACCCGGAGAAAGACAGATCAAGTTTTGTTAACTGGGTTCCTTATAGTAAGAAAATTGAAATATATGGAGATCCTGAGCATGATCTTCGTCCTGACCAATTCTTCAGAGCCTGGGATTCTAATTACGATGCTCCATTTAATGATGTAGGTGCAAATAACGATCGTTCTCAGGTTACAAGCCTAAGAAAATATGAACAGGTTGTTCAGGATCCTAATGCAGAATGGAATGAATATATTGCGTATTTCTCAGAAGCAAATCTTCCGGTTTTCAGATATTCAGGAATTAAATTATTGCTTGCCGAAGCATTAGTTAAAAATGGAAACATTGCCGAGGCGAATACAATTCTTGATGAAGTTAAAACCCGTTCAAACAACAATGCTCCATTGTCAGGTGATATTTTAAGAGATATTCTTGATGAAAGAGCTCGTGAGTTAATCGGCGAAGGTCATATTTTCTATGACTGGATCAGAAACCAGGATTTCAGTAAATCAGGTGGATTGTTCAACGAGGAAAGAATTCGTAAAAAAGGATATTACTGGCCTGTTTCAAACGAGATATTAGTTAGAAATAAGAAAATTGGTCAGAATGCGTACTGGGCCGGAAAAACTCAATGGTAGTAATTTTAAAATCAAAAAAAATGGATAAAATAAAATATATTATCGGTTTGTCTTTACTGTCTATTGCTTTATTTACAGGCTGTAGTAAAGATTACATAATTGGAGGTGATACTGCCCCAACAGAAGTTACTGAATCAACCATTGACTATATCAGCAAAATGGAAGATATGCAACTTGTTGTTCAATTAATTAAAAGAGCAAATCTTGAAAATGAAGTTAATAATAATACTGTTTTTTTACCTTCAGATTACGCTGTAAGAAGATATATCACCCGAAAATTAAAACGGAAAGCTGATTTAGGTGATGATACAGGTTATACTGTTGATTCAATACCTGTTACTGATATGGGTATGTATATTATTGAAGGATTGGTTACCCGCAATGATTTGAAAGTTGGTTCTTATGTGGAAAAGGTAAATTTACTTGGTGAAACGATCAGAGTTTCTCTTGAAGAGAAAAATACCGATCCTACTGCAGCATGGGATGGTGCAGGTCAGCCCGGGCAAGGGTACCAATATTCCAATTTTATGGAAGAAATTCCCACATTCATATATGCTACATATAAGATGGGGGCTGACTGGGAAGAAACTGATGCTGAGCGAATTAGCTATGGTCTTGATGACCCTGAGAGAGATGTAAAAAACAGAATGTCTTTGTCCTCACTAAAAACAGCTAATGGTGTGTTGAATATTATTTATGGCCCGGATTATAATTACAATGACCATAACATATGGCATACGCTATATTTTTTCGGAACAACACAAGATGACCCTAAATAATTTATAGACTAAAATTAATTTAACAATGAAACGACCATGAGAAAATCTTTCACACACATTCGAATGATTATAATAATGGGAGTTCCATCTGTTACCATAAAAAAAATAAATAATTATAAACAGATGAAAACAAGAATAATACTATTTATACTAATGATGTTTACCATGGTATCCTGTTATAAAAGCCCTGACGAGTTAGGAGGAACAGGTTTTTTAAGTGATTATATCCGGCTACAGGGCACAGATACTATTATTGTGAACAGAGGTAGTAAAATGCAAACTTCAAAAGCATGGACAGACAATAGTTCCACTCCTTTAAAATTTAAAATTGTTGACGTATTTGATCAAAAAAGAAATGTTGCTGATGCTTTTTTTACTCCGGTTCCTTACATGACCTGGATTAAGCCTTATGATAATAAAGTTGATACAACAAAAGAGCTAATATTAGCTAAACTATCTGAACAAATGTTACAGCCAATGTTGATTAACGAAACAAATGGACAGCTAACTTTTCTTGAAACAACATCAGGTATCACAGGTGATTCCATTTATAACGTAAATGTTGAGGTTTCCAATTCTGCAGGTTCAAAACTATATGAAGATTATGCTATTCTGAAAATGGGGCCTAAAGGCAATCCTTATGTATTTACCCGTGCAGCAGTTGCTATTATTTTCGTTGATGCCGCAGGTAATAATGCCTTCAGCATGTATCAACAATATACAGATGCTGATGTAAGACAAGCAGTTATGGAAGGGCAAGATCCTTATGGCTTGCTAAAAATCTATAAAACTTCAGATGAACCTTCAACAGGTATTAAGCTCATTTTAAGATATCTTGATGATGAAGAAAAAATATACGCTGCTGAGGATATGAAAACTTATAGTGCAGGAACAGAAAGTTATTTCGATTATTCTATAAACAGAGTTAACACTGAATCGGGTGCAGTTGTTGAGTTTCCTACTACGCCATTTCCGGTTAGAGAAGACTTATTAGGATACCTAAGAGGAGGAACTATGCCTATGAGTACTGTTGATACTGCATCATTATTTACTGCGCTTTATAATAATGGTGAATATGATTATTTATATCATGTGCGAAATAGAATCAATGGCTTGGCCGACAATGGTATAGATCCATTTGACCCTCCATTTGTTCCTGTTGGCTGGTACGTTAGATTACGTAATAATATCACTTTCTATGAAGCAGGTACATGGGTTATTGAGTGTAGGTTTCCATATACTCATATAGACGAAACCTTTTAACTATTATAATAATTCAATTAGGGGCATGAGGATATTATTAAGAAGTACATTGAACTCGGGAAATACCATAATAAGGATTTATATTGTTTTTATCTCTTTTATGATTCTGTTAACACTATCGGCTTCATGTAAACATGATAAAATAGATATTCCTGATCCTGATGAGGATAAACCCGATGTTGTTGAAGCAAAGGATACTATTGCCCCTGAAGCAATGACAAATGTTGATTTTAATGTTGGCGATGGTTTGGTAAATATATCCTGGAAAAAATCTGTAAGTACAGATGTTTATAATTATGAAATAAAGTGGAATTTAGGTGCGAAGAGTGGCAGGGCAATAGTAAAAGCTGCTGATAATACATGTAACGTCACTGGCCTGATAAATTTTGAAACATACTCTTTTGAAATATTTGCTATGGATTCGGCCGGAAACCGATCAACAAGTTTCTATTTTAGAGCCATGCCTGTAGCGGATGATCTTAATGCTCCTGACCTTGATATATGCTATATTAAAAGACTTCCTGAAATAGAATATGTTGAAAACAGCACAATGCCTGATATAGAAGGTTGGCCTGCTATTAACGAGGAAATAATATGGCGCGCATTTGTTAAAAACTGGTCGAAAGATACCGTTCATGATGTAGTTTGTACGTGGTCGCTGGGGGGTGAAATTATTAATACAGTTATTGATAAAATTCCTCCTTATCAGATTGCCAGTACTGAAATTACAGACAACTGGACTTTTACCAGAAAAGAAATAAAACTTGATATAGAATTGAGCAATCCGATAACAGAAGTAAGTCTGGAAAATAACTCTCTGACTACCTATTCTGATGCATTGTCTGTTCATTTTTATGTAGAGAAAAAATTATATAACTATTTTCATAAGTATCAAAGTCAACTGAATATTGGTTCAAATAGCTGGGAAGATTGGGCTCAACGCCATTTAACTTTTATCAATAACTTGTGCGAAAATGCAATTTACGATGTAAGTCCCAGTGGTATTCTTGACAGATTCCGTCTTGATAGTATAATTATTGTTCCTGATGGTGCACTGCCCTTAAATGGTGGCTTGCCAGGCAATAACCCTGATGTTCTTGATAAGAAGTGTGATTTGCAGTGGGGATTTTCTACAGAGTTGTTGCATGAGAATGATGGGATGCCCAATTTTTATATCAATACATCCAGTGCAACAATCGGTAATCCTTTTTATATCGAAGGAAGCCTGTGGCATGAACTTGGTCATGCAAGGTACCTGATCGATGGTTATGGTTTTGATTTGAGCGATAACGGAGATAACATTTTAATTGAGGAAGATGGCAAAAGAATCGCTGGTACAAGTTTCATGCCTTATAAAGCATGGAATGTAGTTCACTACCATAAATACCCCGGATTAATGGCCTCCCCTTATGAAGAATCAAGTCCTTATGTAGCGGCAGCAATGAATTTGATTGCGGGTCATCGTGCGGTTTGTGGAAATATGAATGCTCCCTGCAATATTGGGGTGTATATTCAGGATTTACCAGCAGAAAATGTACTTAAAGTTGTTGAAGAAAATACAGGTAATGTATGTGTAAATGCAAATGTCAAATTTTATCAGGCCAGTGCTTTAGCCGGACACTGGTATGGGAAAAAATATGATAATATTCCTGATATTGAGATGAATACCGATGCAAACGGACAGTTATTAATGGGCCATTGTCCTTTTAGTAGTGATGGTACCATTGTGCATACTTATGGTAATGCAAACGGTTTATTGATCCTTAGAATAGAATACGATGGTAATATTTATTACAGGTTCCTTGAATCAAGTGAGTTTAACCTTGAATATTGGAAAGGTAATACCGAAATAGGACAATATACTGTGTATATCTGATGGTTTTTAAAATTAAAAATGGTTTTAAAAGTTATTAATAAATGTACAATAATATATTAAAAATAGTTTCCGTATTTGCCATTCTTCTTTGTTTTTCCTGCGATGGTAATGACAAACCTTATTCGGTTGTGAAAAAAAAAGTTGACCCACAGGAAGAAAATTCAGGAAAGGTCACCAATGATTCTGATAAAAAGAAACCTTATCCTGTGCCTGCACATGAGAGAATTACTCAATCCAGTATGCCTGAATTTTTAAGAACACCTGCAGAAAAGTATGTTGAAAAGATGAAGGTTCTTGTATTAGCGTACTTGCCTGTTGTTAACGGAGATAAATCGAAATTTGATAAGCAAATTACAGGTATAGATATTGAAATGAATCAGATAAAAGAAAAGATTATAAAAATGTCTGTTCAATCTAAGCACATGCTTGAAGAAGGTTCAAAATTCAGGGGGTATAAAAATCCTGAAGCCCGTCCGTACCTAGGGTATGAAATAGTTGATTTTTATTGGGTATATGATTCTTTGCCCAGGGGCAGGTATGCCGGGTATGATACATACTTAAAGGCTGACAATTATTTTCCAAATTACGACGAAATTGTAAAAACATGGAAGGGGAAATATTATGTTGATACGGTAGGTGTTGATGAAATATGGCTTTGGGGATGGCATTATAAGGGTATTGTACCTAAAGAATCAAATATGTCTAGTCCGCACCGTGATAAATATACTACTACAGGAAATGTTTCTAATAGTGACAGGTTGGAAGATATGCCAGTGTATGATAATACTTATATTCTGTATAATTATAACTATGCCCGATCAGCAAATCAGGCTGTTCATAACCATGGGCATCAGATAGAAAATATGCTTTGGCATGTTAGCTATTTAACTACAGAAGATGAAGTGTTTATAAGAAATAATTTTAGCGGTTGGGTTTGGGATGATCCTGTTAAACGGAAAGATGGACCGCTTGGTGCTGTTGGCGATTGCCATCATCCTGTGAATACCCGTAAAGATTATGATTACAATAATAAAACTATGGTTGAATCAGATATTGAAGACTGGAATCCTAATAGAACCGGTCAGAAAAAGTTCATAAACTGTAAAACCTGGTATAACTATTTTGGAGAAAACTGGCCTGAGGGATTCGAACTTACGGAACCAACAATCGGTACTCCATCTGAAACTCTAACCAAGGAAGCAAAAACTGAAGCTGCATGGTATATCTACTGGATGCAGAGTATTCCAGGCTATGATCATAATATTTATTATGACAATGGCACAGAAAAGAAAAAATTAACAAATTGGATGAAGATGATTGCTGACTGGGACAAATTTTTGTCTGAAGAAATGTACTTGTGGGAAGAATTTTAAAATAAAACCTAAAATTAAATAAATACTGCTATGAAAAATTTATATTATAGTTTATTGATTATTGTATCACTTGCAATAGTGGCAACATCTTGCATTGAGAAGGAAATTATAGAAACTTATACAGTAACGTTTAAGGTTACACCTGCTACTGCATCGGTAGAACTTAATGGAGCTTCTTATGAAGATGCATCGGGAACAGTTGTAATTCCATTGATAAGTGCCGGTAAAGCTAATTACACGGTTAGAAATGACGGTTATTATCCCAAAGATGGAAGTATAGTTGTAGAGGGTGATATGACTCAGGAAGTTACCTTAGAAAAAGTAACTGACAAGGACGAAACAAAAAACAACTTTAATGTTACTTTTATCATAAACCCTGTTGACCAGGGAGATGTAGAAGGAGCACACATTACTTTTGATGGTGTTGCTTATCAGGATATTTCAAATACTGGTTCATTAACTGTTAAGTATGTTGAGCCAAAATCAAATATTCCTTATATTATAACAAAAGAAGGATATAAGAATTATTCCGGTGAAGTTTCTGTTGTTGATCAGGATGTTAGTGTTACAATTGATCTGATTTCCAATAATCAGGATATGGTATTCTCCGTTACACCTGGTGCAACGGTTAAAATGGGAGGAAAAGCAGTAAAAGATGAAGACAATGACGGTTCTGTTACTATTAGAAACATTCTTCTTACCCAATCGGTTCCTTATGTCGTTGCAAAAGTAGGATATGCTCCTGTTGAAGGTGAAATAGCAGGTGAAACATTTAATCCTAATACCGATCTTCCAATTAATACAGGGGCGCTTGTTGCTGCTGACGAAGGATCATGGATTGATATCAGAGATGGAAACGTATACTCATGGACAAAAATCGACACATTAATCTGGATGTCTGAAAATATTAAATTTAATATCGGAGCCAATGTGGCAGATATTCAGGTTGGTGGAGCTGATTTTCCACAATTTGGTCCTAATCCAACTACCGATGCCTATACAAGAGATAAAACACAATGGTGGTTCGCTAACGACTCACTTACCAATTCAGGGAAAGGACGTCTTTACTCATTTGCAGGCGCACTTGCTGCCGCTGAAAACACCGAAGGTTGGTATCTTCCAAACTGGAAAGATTATCAAAGTCTCGGAAGGACCCTTGGTATAAGCGAGGCTGATTTAAATGGCGGTGGATGGAAAGGAGTTGATATAAAAGCCGGAGAACAGCTAATGAGTACTTCATGGGGTTGGGACGAAGGTGTCCCTGATGGTTCTTATAACCATCCTGGTGGTACAATTCATCCGGGTACCGATTTATGGGGCTTTAAAGCGATTCCGGCAGGTGCTGGTGCCGGCGACTTTGGTGGTGACAATGCTGGCAAATTCGATGGTTCAACATATGAGAAAAGTGAATCTTTTGCCGGATATTGGCTGAATAGTATTAGTGCATCGTATGGCGGTACATGTATGGCATTGGTGCTGCTTACCGATGACTATTGGTTTACAAGCTATGGTGCAGGAATAATGCCTTCTAATCAACCTATGAATAAGCCTATGTCTGTTCGCCTTGTAATGAGAACAAGTGATTTAGACTAGAATTTTAGTTAATAATTAAAGCCTGTTGCGAAAAATGCAGCAGACTGTATTAGTTGTAATACTTGAATGAAAAATAAAATATTGCCTTTTATCCTGTCTTTAATAATTCCTCTTTTATATCATTGGGGTTATAATATAGATGATAATATTACTCCTTTACCCAATGCTGAAAAGGTTAAAGTTAATGTTATTGTACTTATCGAAGATCCTATTATAGAAGGAAAAAGATTTCACGAACATTTCGGATGGAGCAATCCTTTTGAGTTGACAAAGATTTATAAAGACTCAATGGAAGCTTACTCTCACGGTGTTGTAGAATATGAGATAAAGGAAATTATTGACGCTGATACATTATTTACCTTCTGGAAAAATGAGCCCGGCAAATTTCTTTCTGTTAAAAAAGTTTTTTCTCTGCTTAGTGAGAAGGGGTGGCTTACATTAAAAACAAGGAATAATAACGGTATAGGAACAAAGTACGATTATGCAGCCAGTACAAAATACTATAGTTTTGATCAAAAAAGAGAAAACAACGAGGTTTATGAAGTATGGATATGGAGCTGGCCGTACGGAGGAATGTACGAATCAAGGTTTGTGTCAAAAGATAAAGGTTTTTGGCTGAATTCGCCTCCACTTATTGATTCTACCCTGAAAAATAGTAAGCTTCTGACCATTATGGGATTTAATTATGAAAGAACAGCCGATTTAGCTATTCATAGTTTTGGCCATCGTTTTGAATCTATCATGAGAAAGGTTTATGGAAGATGGGATAATACCAAAGCAGGCGATGAACGTAACAACTGGGAAAAATTTGTAACAATTGATAAAGATTATCCGGATGAAGGACAAGTAGGTAATTGTCATTTCCCTGTTAATGGTGTAAAAGATTATGATTATGCTAATCCTGATACAGTTATTTCATACAGAAATGCATGGAAATATTATCCAAGCCTGAAATTCGATAACCCGGATAGTGTAAGTTGCGCAAATTGGAACTGTACCCAGTTTGGCTATATGGCATGGTGGTTAAAAGTTGTACCTCATTTTGAAGGAATTGGTACTGACAAAAAACTTAATAACTGGTGGTATTATGTTGTTAGATATGAAGATGCGTGTGAATACGAATTAAAGTTACAGTCTGTTGATAAAGAAAAATAGTTGTCATTTAAAGTTTAGCAATAGCTATTAGTAATTATTTATTAGTAGGAAATCATTAGAAAATAAGTTATTAGTTAACAACGCTGTATCAATTGTAATAATTATGGCTATTATATTTAATAAATACATTACATTATGAAATATACAAAGAAAATTAATTTTACTATCGTAGTTTGTTTTTTAATGCTGATTACAGTAAATAATTTTGGACAGGGATTTAACGGTGTTGAAAACAATCTTAGCAATTTGTACAGGCTTTCTAATGCGGTAACAAAATCAATAAGTGCAGAAAATCCTACTGGAGAAAAAGGGAAAGGCGGAATGAGTACCGATTTTGAAAGAACTCCTGCAAGGGAATTGGGCCAGGGATGGAAGGTAAGGCCTTCTATTTTAATAAAAGCTGGTTCAGTGTACGAAATTGCAAATATTAATACCAGTGGTGCTATTCAGCAAATTTGGATGACACCAACCGGAAACTGGAGATTGATGATTATAAGAATGTATTGGGATGACGAAAAAGAACCCTCAGTTGAAGTCCCAATCGGAGACTTTTTTGCTGTCGGATGGGGTAAATTTCACCAAATATCCTCAATTCCTGTTTGTGTGAATTCTGCAAGTGCCTTAAACTGCTATTGGATTATGCCATTTAGAAAATCATGTCGTATTACCGTTGAGAATATCGATGAAAAAGATATGACATTATTTTACCAGATTAATTATGTCGAAACTGAAATACCTGATGATGCGGCTTACCTGCATGCTCAGTTCCGTCGTACAAATCCTGTGAAATTAATGGACGTATATACCATTGTTGATAATATAAAAGGTAAAGGTCATTATGTTGGAACCTCTATGGCATGGGCATCAAGAACTGATGGCTGGTGGGGAGAAGGAGAAATAAAATTCTATATGGATGGAGACAAAATGTTTCCAACTATAGAAGAACCGGTAAAATGAGAAAAGATGAAATTAATACTTGCAGCGTGAAACCCCTATAAATAGTGAGATACAGCGAGTTTAAAATAAAAAAGGCCTGTTTGAGAAAATTCAAAAATTACCGGATTGTTGCAGTTTTTTTCCTGAAAACGACTTTTTTTGTACAAGTTTTTTCAAAAAATTTTAAAATGGTTTTTTAAATGCTTGAAAATTAGTTTAAAACGGTTTTAAAATGCCAACGCCTACCCCTTAAATAGTTTTTGGCCCTATTGCTGGCCTGTATTAGCCAAGTTTTTACTTTTTACATGTTTTATAGCCCTGCCAGGCAAACGGCCGCTTACTGCGCTAAAACGCGAAACACAGGGCTTTTAAGGCCATTGCCGTTTTTACAAAAAAACGCTATTGCCCGGTTTTTTTTT